>Ga0123352_10017136_pt1 | contig 11552 bp, 10 predicted proteins | sample TergutLab28metaG_FD_89700 | JGI IMG/M metagenome (GOLD analysis project Ga0123352, IMG submission 89700) | Labiotermes labralis P1 segment gut microbial communities from Petit-Saut dam, French Guiana - Lab288 P1 | ecosystem: Host-associated > Arthropoda: Insects > Digestive system > Gut ...
GGCCGAAACATGTAGTTGTTTTCCATCACATTCATTAAATACACCTCAGTGATTAAGTTGTGTTTGACTACATACCTTCTCCTAGTTTCACACACACAACGGGGATGACACACTTCCTAGATCCTTCTTGAGGTTTGGCCAAGAAACGACTGCGTGACATTTTATAAAGATGTTACACTGTGAAAGAAGACTTTCTGAAATAAGTAGCACAGGGATGTACAATGCAGCTCCCTCCAAGGAACTAAAATGCAACAGGTTGGTTGTTTCAATATCCGGGAGCTCACTGCATCATCCACTTTGCCCCCTGCACTGCTTCATCCTTCTGATGAACACCAAGTGATCAACGCAATGCCTGAGTGATGATGGCATCACTCACGTCATACTAAGGGTTGCCACAACATTGCTTACAGCCGCTCAGTACCAAAAAGCAGTGCAAAGTGTACAAATTGGGACCCACCCCAGATCTTTGAAACCAGAAGCAATTAAAAATTTAATTTTCATATTTGTCTTCAGCACCCCAAAACTGGTAAATATCTGCTACTTTCTTTCTTCTGAAACATTTACAATGCTGACTAGTGTTATGAACCGAATGGAAGCAGGCATTCCCTGTATTTAATCTGCTCATAATTTCTTCATCCATAAAATTTTGATTTGTTAGGGTCCTTCCCAGATAATTAGCCACATTGCAGCAGCATATGTACATACATGAACGCACACGTACGTACGCATATCTTATGAATATCCTATACACACACATAAGCATGGCCGATTTCATGCATACTGAATGCAATAACAGCAGAACTTTATTTGTTATAAACCATGACAAAATAAGACAGGTTATAATTTATGCAACTGCTTCTGTGGTTAACACCAATCCTTCAGCAGATACAATTGTTGCAAACTGCAATTGCTTATTCCAATCAGCTAATCATTCAGACCACTATTTTCTGAAAAGAACTTAATCTTTGTACAGTATTTCTTAAATTCAAGTTACTGCTTATGTGGTTACAAATGCCTCTCAATTTACCTCTTCATGATTACAGGAATTTACAGTACCACATATTTGGAACATAAGACACGCTTTTATCCATGGAAAATATTGTATAAAATTCTCATGGTTCTTATGTTCTGAAAGTGTGTTAATATAACCTTTCAGGCAACTGCGATTCTGGTGTTTGTTGTTGTGGTAACAGTGGTTACGAAGACTGATCCTTGGAGGGAAAGAAATTAAGCTTTCTTTTTCAGTACACTGGCTGTCCAGCAGCATGTGTTTCCAAGTACAATGCAGTGATAATGTCTACCAAAAATAAACTTGTTCTCTTAATGGTATGTGTAATAAACAGGTGGGGATTTCGAATACTGTAGCTTTCAAATTAAATGTGCACTGTAACAGGCAGCCAACAGGCACATTTTGCTCTATCTCAGAGAAAATGACATGTGAATAGTGAAGGCAACAAAAAGTTTTACAGAAGGTAGGAAGGATACAAGTTCTTTTCATACACATATTGCAAAACTGTATGACACAGAAGCAGAGGTAAAGACTTGGTAACAGGCCACAAAAATAATGCCAATTTCTGTGTACAAAAGAGTTATCATTTTTGATGCCTTGAAGATGGGTGTTCATACACAGTATCACTAATGTTGCTGGGACAAATTTCTGGTGATACATGACCAACGAACTGATTTACTCCATGAACACATGGACTGCAGTCCTTCATGAGAAGTTAATAGGCCCTCAACGAGTAATGAAATTCCTTACAGATTATGGGACCTGAGGTTCATTTTCATGTGCACAACAGCCTGCAACTTATTCCTGTTCTGAGGCAGATGAATCCAGAATATGCCCTTCCACCCCATTTCTTCATAATCCATTTTAATAATATCCTCCCAATTATGCTTTAGTCTTCCAAGTGGTCTCTTTCCATCAAATTTTCCAACAAAACCCTGTAATCATTTATCTTCTCTCCCATAGTCATTCCATATCCCCACCCATCTCATCCCCCTTCATTGCCTATAATATCTGGCGATTAAAAAACATGAAGTTCTTCAAAACAAAATTTTTTCAGCCTCTTGTTACTTTTTCCTTTCAAATCTTATAAAAACTGATATTCCTTGAAAAACGGAACAGTACAAAATACAACACTGCAGTTTCAATGATGCAATAGAATTTCAGCTATGTCTGGCAACATATTTTGCTGAAACTTTGAACTGTATACTAAAGGAAATTCAGAACTTCAAAGTGCAAAAATTTAATGGAGGGGAAGAGGCAGTCACTTCACTATGCACCATACTGAAAAAGGACAAGATGGTTGTGTGACATTTATTGGGAAAAACTGGTAGCTTGGCTCTTAAGAATTGAGGAAAGTAAAATGTTTATACAGTAGCACCAAAAGGTATAGGATGAAATGTGATCTGTTTACAGGGAACTGCGAGAGATAGTGGAAGGAGGGCTCTGGAAATGGAGCATCTCTCTTAATGGGAGCTCTGTTAGGGAAATGTGGAGGCATAAAAGAAAGCTCTGGAGATGGGCACTTCTTTCCATGGGGGCCTCATTGGGAAACCTGAAATAGGGCTCATATGCCAGGGGCTTATGTGTGGAAGAACATTCAGGGATGGGTGTCTCTCCCTGTAGGGGCCCCATTGGGGAACCTGAGAGGGGGGTCTGTCTACTGGAAACTTGGAGAATTAGCTGAAGGAGGGTTCTGTTTATGGAGCAACTCTCTCTATGGGAGCTCTGTTAGGGAAACCTGAAAGGGGGAGGGAGGGGGGTGCTCCTTTGCTTGGGACCCTGTAGGCTATGAAAGGAAGGCTCTGGAGATGGGCATCTCTCTTCATGGGGGCTCAGTTGGGCAACCTGGAGTAGGCTTGTCTACCAGGGACTTTGAGAAATGGTTGAAAGGGGCTCTGGATGTGGAGCGTGTCTCTCTATGGGAGCTCTGTGAAGGGAACCTGAAGGGAGGGCTCCCTTGCTGGGGACCTTGAAGGACAGGTAGAAAAGGCTCTGGAGACGGGCAACTATTTCAATAGGGGCCCCAATGGGGAACCTGGAAGGGGGCTCTTCTACTAGGAACTTTGAGAGATGGATGAAGGGGGCTCTAGGAATGGAGTGTTTCTCTCTGAAGCTCTGTGTGGAGGGCCTCTGGGGAGGGTTCCTTTACTGGGGACCCTGGAAGATATGTTAAGAAAGGCTCTGGATACGGGCATCTCCCTGCACAGGGGCCCCTTTATGTCCGAGGGGAACCTGAAATGAGGAGGGGGGGGGGCTCATACACCCGGAACTTTGAATGATGAATGAAGGGCTCTAGGAATGGGGCCTCTCTCTCTGAGGGGACTACATGAGGGGGACATGGAGGGAAGGCTCCTTTACTGGGGACCCAGAAAGATATGTTAAATAAGACTCTGTAATGGGCATCTGTTTCCATAGGGGACCCACTTGTGGGGAACATGAACAGATGCTCTTTTCTTAAGGCCTTTGAGATAAAGAGATATATCAAGAGAGATGTAAAATGCCCTGTAAGTGGGTATCTCCATAGGGGCCCTATTGGGGAACCTGGAGGGGATTCACTTGCTGGGAATTTCTGAGAGAAAAGGAAAGTGTATCTAGGTTCCTTTCTTGGACCCAGAGAACATTAACATTTTAAGTCTGGCAGCCATCTGGAACTTTAGCAACGAACAGGGCTCTCCTGAGCTGGTATCAGATTATGGGGAACAAAGGGCTCATCTATAAGGCCTAGGTGCATCAGGACCATAAAGGCTCGAACTCAATGCTAATCAGTCAGTCAGGGTGCCTTATGATCGCACAATGAAACATACCCAGTTATTTCTTCGGTGACTGTATGCTCCACCTGCAGCCTAGCATTCACTTCAATAAAGTAGAAGTTGCCAGATTCATCTGCTAGGAACTCTACTGTGCCTGCATTCTCATAGCCAACATGCTTGGCTAAGGTAACAGCCTGCTCCGTAATTCTGTCTCGCACCTACACAAAATTCCGTAAGTGTAAGGAAATCAGCTATATATGGACATGAAATTGTATTAAAGTTCTACAGCCCTTTCCAGCCACATTAGTGTTAATGTAACAAACTACATTAGAACAAAAACAAATGGAGGCTTCTTTAGAGACGATCTGGAAAAGTGTGTTTCATTTATACATGATGTATCTTTGTTGTATAAGTGCATTGTAAATCAAGTGGACTTTGCTTAGATGGAAGGGTAATCACAGCACAAGTTAACATGTTGCATGTTAATATACAGTCAAGATTGCTTTGTGCTTGCAGTGCATTGTAACTAAGTTTATCATTAGGCCTAGTATACTTATGCAGACATGTGCTTTAATGTGCATTGTTTATGCAAATAACTGTTTTTAAATGAGTAAATGTAACACTGTAGGTGACTGCTATCACCATTTAACACACACTATAACACTCTGTTAAAAGCAATGTTAAACAACCACATGTATTTCTTTCTAGTGGCTCCAGTGCTGAGTGCAGTGAATGGGTGTTTCCCCGACAGCAACTGTCAACCCTATTTTGATTACAGGAAGCTAGATGCTTATAATTTACAGGAGGCACCTTATGAATCTACAATGAAAAAGGTGTGAAATCAAATAATTAGATTATGAATAGCTTTGAACATTCTGTTCTAACTTCTAAAGCAGTTCCAGTACTACACTCCATCACATGGACACACCTAACAAATAATTATCTTAAAAATGTTCACCTACCATTATTTACACCCCAACCCTACAACTAGTTTAACATCTGAACACAATCTTAAATATTTAGAAATATTGGATGCTGAGCAGAAATTTCGTCTGTAGAGTGAAAAATCACAACACACTTCATGATAATCAGTGAACAAATAAGAAAATTTTACAGACATTTCTTGAAGGTATTCAAATTGCTCTCAGAAACCACCTAGGTGCCCACAGCTATACAGAATGATGACTGCTGTTCTAGGAGGGTGGAGAAACTGTAGACACGACCAATGCTGCTAATGTCATATCTTTTTAAATACAATTAATTTGATTTTCTCAAGTTACGTCCTCAATATTTCAAAGTTCATTTCAAAAGTGGCCTATTGGAGAAATCTACACAAAGTTACTCTTTTACTAGAAAACTAAACATGCATTCCACATTGAAATAACCTGTTTCTTGCTTTCATTGGTCTTCTAACATGGGTCTTTATTCACAAAACACTGCATCTTACCTTACTGTCTAACTTAGGTGCCGGAGCAATTTCCACAACTTTCTGATGTCTCCTCTGTACTGAACAATCCCTCTCATAAAAGTGAACAACATTATTGGCTTTGTCTCCCATTAGCTGAACCTCAATGTGACGAGGTCGTTCTACGAACTTCTCAATAAACATGGCACCATTTCCAAAAGCTGCTTTTGCCTCTGAACTTGCTCGTTCAAACATTTCTTGTACTTCCTAAAAAAATGTGAAAAAAAGAATAGTTTATATAGACAGAGGAAAAGGCCACTTACTCATGGTGGTCTATGCAAGATATACACAAGGCTTTTTCCCTAGTAGGAAAATTACTGAGCATAAAGATGACCATTCAGCTCCAACTAATAAGGAAAGTCTATAATCACTGTACAGTCTGACTTGTGACAGATCCAGAGCCTCTTCCAAAGTGAGATCTCCTCAGAATGCGACCTAGTGCTTCCAACTTTCAAATTCCATTTTCTCTTTTCCAATAACGTCATCCAGCAGTGCTCTATTCCTCAGCTTCTCATTCCTTCTATGCTTCTTCCTGTCATTCCTCAATAACGTACTTCAAAAGGAAGTTCTTATGCAAAATGTGGCCAATCCAGTTGGCCTAGAACACATGCAGCACTCTTCAACTCTTCCCCTGTAAACCTTTTCTGTATTTTGTTTTATTATTATTGAAGATATTTTAAATAAAAGTTATGTACCTATTTTTGAATGACAAATTATTTCATTTTTGAGAACAATGATAATTTATGGTTTAATAGCTACATGAAGTAGCATAAACAAAATTAATGATGCCAGACAACCATTACCCAATACATTCAGCAGTTTCAGATCTAAATTCTCATGTTTATGGATGTAACAGCTGCTCTGACTTCATGCTTGTGGCACAAAGAACCTACAAATTTTGAAATTTAAATATTTCCATTCCTTCAACCTCACTAAATGGGAAATTCACCATGAATGTTAATAACTTTACACACCTCCATCTTTCGAACCACTCTCATACCACGGCCACCTCCTCCATATGCAGCTTTGAATATAACAGGTAGGCCATACTTAAGACAGAACTCCATGGCTTCTTCTGATGTAGTTACAGGACCAGGAGTGCCAGGAACCACAGGAACACCTTAAAGGAATACATTTATACTTCTTTGCAACTATGTATACAGAAGGGAGAAATACAAGCCTTGGCTCTTGTTCACATTTCAACAGTGCACTAACACAACTCTATCAGAGTTAGACAGCAAGGGAAGAAGCAACGCGTACAGGAACATACCTCGAGAAAACAAATATTAAAACTGTACTCTTCAAGTAAAGAATTGATCACGATCAGGAGAAATCCCTCATGTTTGTATCGCAGCAAAAGATATTCATCAGCCTTGTCCACACACATCATCAGGACAGATGCTTAACGGACTCTAAGCCTAATGTCATGATATGGCTAGTGTGATCAATTATCCATGGTTCGAGACCAGGTCAGAGTTATGCTTCACAAATAGGTAAATTAGTGTCTAGATAAATTACTTCACCCTTTTCACCCAACTTCAAAACCTTTAGAACTGGAGCAAAACAGTATACTGATGCATACAATGGACAGTGGCATACTGGATCAGAATTTTTTAGTTAGTTTAAGTCTATGTTTCTCTTTTGGGCAGTGTTCATAGCAAGGGGTTGGACCTAGAGGCTGATAGACACTTTCTCATCTGCAGGCCATGCTGTAGGTTTGGTGACAGTATTGTCATGAAGCGAGCTTAAACCAACCTTAGCTAAGGGTTTGTACCTCAGTGCCTTGGTAAATTCAGTGACAACAAAGGAATACTAAATAATATGGCAGGGAATTGGATGAAATCCCCCCCCACAAGTTAGGAAGGCAGGAGTCTTGATCCTATCCCAGAATGTGAAAATTGAGACTTCATTCTCATACTTTGTACCAGCAAGTTGCATGATGTAACAGACTGCAATGCCAATCAGGAATTGTGGTGATGAAATATTACAGTGCCATACACAACTGACTCTAAATGTTTTTAGCAGATAAACCTTATGTGTAAAACAACAAAATAAGCAGTGTTAATAAACACATTATGACTGTCATACCATTGCTGTTACAACCGAGTCGGTAGACCTAAACTTAAGCCTTTGGCCACTACATGTAATATTCCCACAAGCGGAGAGATTTGGCCAGCTATACTAGGTTCTTGACGTCTAGGGCAAGTATTCACAATGACGGCCCCTAATCCAAATTATGAAGGGAAACAGAATCACAATAAGTCAGTGTATTTAATTTTATGTGGTTCAGTAATTTAAAATCTGTTACGAGCATCAAATTTTTTATTTAAAATACTCATTGCAGCCCCTCACATCATGCCACCTAGGGCAGTGGCTTCATTCCCCACCCCCTGCAATATCACTGCCCAGCAAATTGCATTGTCCAAGTAAAGAATCTATCATGGTCAGACAGCACAGCATTATATTCTGTGTACTGTTTTTATACTTCAGTGCCATGCAAAGGTTATATAAACATCAACACCTAAAATGGGTGAATATCAACACTACTTTCTTGGTGAAGCCTGAACACAGAACTACACACCTAAGCATCACACTCATATTTCAACAATTCCTGTACCTGAAGAACTGTACCTCTAAACATCTGTACCTGCTTCAATGGCTGCCTTTCGTGCAGCAACTTTGTCTCCCATCTGCTCCACAACTTTTGGAGTTGGACCAATAAATCGCAAACCAGCATCAATGCAAGCTTGAGCAAAATCTGAACGTTCTGATAGGAAGCCATAACCAGGGTGAACGGCATCAACATCATTCTCCTGTGGGAAAAGAAAGTTATGACATGCAAATGTCGATAGGAAGAGTGTTAGATGTTACAACAACTTGGAATGTGAACGATCTTATACATATTACTACAAAATGAACTAAAATTACTGAGAAATAAAAGAAACAAAGGAACTGTCAAGTGTGAAGGTGAGCACACTTCTCAGATGTTGGTCAGATCACTCTAGTCAGGCATTCAGAGTTCATTATTTCGAACGATCATATAAAGACACATTAAAAAATATCTGGTGATAAAATTCGTAAACCAGGACAGTCCAGCCGGCAGCCATTCCCAGTGAATATGTCAGACCACATTTATGTATTGAAGTTCATCTGTAAGTCAAAAGCATTTATGAAATAGATTATATTTCTTTATAATTTGGATTCATGTGTCTAAAAATATCTGACATTCTGGCTACTTGTTTCTTGACCCCAAAACAGGGTTGGGAGCCTCTGGGAAAAGGGCAGGAGGATCAGAGTTCAGTTCCTGAGAGGCAAGTTTCTTTCACTAAATCAGTGGGTACAATAGTCAATATCTACTATTCACAGAACACATGAAGTTTTACTATCTCTACCCCTACACACCTTCAAAATGTGTTGCTTTGACACACAATCAAGTTTACCTTACTCAAAAAATAAAACAAACATGTGATGTTACATAATACAATATTTATTTAATACTTTTTACAATGAGTAAGCTAATTGATTACTCTATATTAGAAAATACAAACCTTGGCTATTCGAATGATTTCAGGAATGTTGAGATAAGCCTGTACAGGAGGTAGGCCCTTTCCCACAAGATACGATTCATCTGCTTTTTGTCTGTGCATGTGCATCTTGTCTTGTTCTGAATAGATCGCTACTGAACGTATGCCCAGTTCTGTGCATGCTCGAAATACTCTTATAGCAATCTCACCTGTACAAAGAAAATGCAATCATTCAAAATTAGTGGCTTTCAACACATAGCAAAAGCATTCACACTTTGCACTGTGCCCTTTCATGTTCCAAAAGATCAGACCATGTCATCACTGCTGCAGCAACTGTATCACTAGAAGATGTGTTCATAACATGACCTGAGTTCAATTTCAGGGTATAGTATACATAGAAAATGTGGTGAACAAAGTGGCAATGAGGCAGAGTTTTCACTTAGCACTTCAGTATTTCCCTACCCCTTATCATTCCACCAATGCTCCATACTCATCCATCATCCTGTCTAGTACATTTGACCAACTTAAAGCTGCAGTAACACAAGACTCAGCGTCAGCTCACTCCTAAAATACAAAAAAGCAACAAAACATGAGCCATAATAACTCAGTGATAGGCTACAGAAGAGACAGCTAAGGTTCATTTCTCAAGAGAACCACATAGTTTTCTGAGATATTGGTCCAGCAACACTGGACATCCAACACTTGAAGATGAGGTCTCAAAATTCCGGGCAACAAATACCCAGTGACAGAACACATCCCAGAAAATGAAGATCTCAATTGCACTAAGTCAAAAGCCTGAAAACTTGGTGCAATTTTTTTTTTTTTAGCTTTACATTTTGATTGGCTTTGAACCCTTCCAGCCTCCTAATGAATGAGTTCTGGAGACTCTTTCTCCATAAGTAAAATGGCCAGAGGATGAAGCTGATGGCTCAGTGTAGGGCTGAGGATAAAAATGTATTGTACCACACCTACATGTCTTCACAGCATGGCGTTTAACTCAGCATGCAAGCCGCTTTGCTCTCTGCCTGATATACAAAGACTCAGCACTCAGCATTTTCATGGTAAAGTGGTAAGAGCGCCTGTTTCATATGGAAATACAAGAATTCAATTTCCTCAACAAATTGATGGCACAGTACCACAGACTAGGAAAAAAGTATAACCTGCCAAAAAAAAAATAGCTCATTTGTTAAATCTTCTACAGCAGTGGTCAGCAACCTTTAAGGGAGTAAGGCCAAATCAAGAGAAAAAACGTCTGCGGGACACATTATACCATGTACTGTAATATATGTATAAACTGTATGTCGGTGTTAATACCTTGTCTTTAATACTACCAATACCACGCCTATAATAATTTCTTCTTTTTTTAAAAAACTGAATGGCACAAAGTTTGAAACTAATCGTACCTAATAAGTCCTTACTTCTGCCTCATAATAAACCTGACTAAAATAAACGGAACACAACATTAAGTTTTTTCAATTACATTTGTTTTTCATCTTGCATTTGTTTATGCACCGTTCACCACTGCCCGAGGAGAAAATAAAAACTTCATTGAGAAAACTGATACTAATTAATCGTGAAGAAAATGTTAATATCTGGAGATACTTGGGGGAATGTGCAACACGAAGACAGCGCTCTTAACTTTCAACATCGATTCGATTTCTCTGTGCACTATTCACAATATTCATCTTTGAAAAGCACTGTTCACAGATGAAGGTACTTCCAAAAATGTTTATCATTTGTAACACATGTTCACAGAGTACTGGAAACTTATCACGAGGTTAATGGCTAACGTTAGTAATCTATGGTTTATAGAAGTCAAAAAGTGTGGTATCACCAGATTTATTTTTTACGTTTTCATCGCACAAAAAAAACTGACTCCCAACTTTAATTCATCTGGAACGGTCTCAAAATGCATATCAAACAGTGATGAGAAAAAGCTGAAAGTGGCGTAATCTTTTATAAAATCTTGAAATGGTGAGCTCAATTCTTATCGTAAAACCTATATTAATAGGGATCAGAGGCCGGGACGTTTACAACAGAAGCATTTCGAAATACGTCGTGTTGTCAAGTACTAACATTAGCCACTACTACACTGTCCGATTCCTAAACCTGTAAGTAACAAAGGCAAGCAGGACGATGGCTTCTATTTATACTCTGACGTGAAAGTATGTTGTGTTTTCATTAAAATAACGTATTTCTGAATAAGATTTTGCCTGAGTACGGATGAAATAATTTGTCGTTGAATTTCACAACGTCATGCTTCGTGTTTCTGAAACAAGATCGCCGGCCGCGTTGCAAAGGGCCGAGTATTGTTTATTGCCATTCTAAAGTATTAATAGAAAAAACATTTGTTTTCTTTTAGTTTAAAAGTTTGGTTTAGAGTTTCCATTGTAAATAGATAGGCAGTTCACTAGTACCGTCAAACCGCCGATCCTTTCCTCAAGAGCATAGATGGACGAATATTTCAATTATAAAACAGTTGTATGATATATTTTAACTACTAAATTAATATTGATTATTCGGTCTCTTGCATGAGATTTTGAGGTATGTTTTCACACGTAAGATAGATGTTATATACTATATATATATATATATATATATGTAACAAGGCTACTACTTTTTCTCAATAATCACCAACACATGCACAATTTTTCGTTTGACACTATAAAACTTTAATTTGTTAAAATATTAAAAATCTCCGACATGTTTCGGTTTACATTTAAACCATCTTCAGGGAGCTATTAGTTCATGCTAAAGTTACTTATCTCTTGTTGGGATGATGGTGTTGTAGAAGCATGTCGTTA
>Ga0123352_10017139_pt1 | contig 11552 bp, 12 predicted proteins | sample TergutLab28metaG_FD_89700 | JGI IMG/M metagenome (GOLD analysis project Ga0123352, IMG submission 89700) | Labiotermes labralis P1 segment gut microbial communities from Petit-Saut dam, French Guiana - Lab288 P1 | ecosystem: Host-associated > Arthropoda: Insects > Digestive system > Gut ...
ATGCCTCTACATTTTTGAGCACATGTGCTCAAAAATGTAGAGGCATGAAATAAACTTATTGTAAGACAAAAATTTTGCGCATCATGTTGGTTAATTACTGAGATAAAAAATCTGTATTGTTTGCTGTATATTGTACTTCTCAAGTCAATGAATGCACTGAATCTATAAAATGCCAAGATACAGTTTCCAGGCTTACATTTTCCCCACCCCACTGTAATAATAACTAATAGCAAAAGAATAATGTTATACTCTACTTCAAATATTTGGCAGCGCAATAAGCCACTAAAATACTTTGTATACTCGTCTCACATTTTTATTTCTTTAAAACTGTACTGCAAAATTTGTTGTATGTGGCTTAACAATATGTTTTACTGCATACCCTCATTTCTCCTTGTTGAAAATTTCAAAGCAGGAGGCATGAGTACTGCAATGGTCAGGAAAAAATCACTAACCTGAAACAATTCAAATACTGACTACCACAGGCCACACAGCAAGTGACAGACTTTGCATGATACTGAACCTGAAACAGATGCACAGCTATATGAAGGAACTTACCAGCAAGCAGTGTTGACAAAGTGTTGATAGCAAGACGAGCAACACTCAGAGACTTGGGCAGTGCATACTGCACAGCCAGGTGAGATACCAGGTCCATGGCAAATATCTGCTTCTCCAATGATGGCTGGCTCAACAGCTCAGGAATGAAATCCAGACAGATGTGCATGGATGGGATACCTGGTACAGTTACAGGAAGCAGTTCTCGAGGATAGCCCTGCAATATGGAACCCAAAAGGTCCATTACCATGTTCACAAAGCCTGTCACTGCACAACTATCTTGAGTCGGATGAATCCAACACACACCCACACACCGTTTCCATACTGTCCATCTCAGTATCATTCCACCATATATGCCCAGGTCAACCAAGTGGCCTCTTTCCTTCATCTTTTCAACAAGGTTTTGTACAAATTTCTCACATCTACCATGTATTATCCTTTATGCCCTGCCCATCCTATCCTTCATTTTATCACCCTAATAATACTGGCACAGAGAACAAATGATGAAGCTCCTCAATAAGAAGTTCTGTTTGCACATCTGCTGTTCTCCTCAGCACCATGTTTCCATACACTGACAATGTCTGCTCCTCCCATACCAACACAACATGTGTCATTACAGCTTTATATTTCCTTTATGTATCAATATGTAAATATATCTTCCTTACAGAATTAATATGCATGTTCACTATGTATGTTTGTGTATGTGAAAGAATATCTATGTAGTCTTCTTACCTGAAAGTGAACCAGTTTTGCCAATGAAGTATCTGCAATAAACACCTGATGCAGAAATGAACACACAAGGCTGCGCACTTCACGCAAGGCCCATTTCTGCCCCAGCTTCCTCTGCACAAACGAAAAGTAATAAGTAAAGCAAGTTGGTTCCTAATTTCCATATAGAGTTGTTCTTTGTAATGTGAAACAGTTTACATTAACTTAACGTGTCTCCATGTAAATGGTTATATATCACGATGTCATGACATGAACCTACATCAATACTTCTGTTCATGAACAGAAGTTGCAATTTAATCTATTAAACATACCCAAGGGCTATTGTACATGTGAGTGGTCCCATCCCATTAAGCTTTATGACTTAAGTTTCATATTAGTTTATCATCTCTTCCACGCATGTTACATTTCTCAGTAATTTCAAGGTCTCTTTGTACAGGAAACCCAACTTGATGCACAACTTATTCTTAGTATACTTCTTCAACCTCTACATGTTTTGGGCATATCTAGGCCCATCAACAGGAGGTACAACCATATGTATACAACAATTAGAACTTATTATTCTTTTTAGATGACTGTCTGTTGTCCTGGTTGGATTGTTCCAACATGTACATACAGTTGTACCTTCTGATGATGGGCCTAGATATGCCCAAAATGTGTAGAGGTTGACAAAATATACGAAGAATAAGTTGTGCATCAAGTTAGTTTTTCTTTACACGATTATATCAAGGTGCATGATCAACAAAACATAAAATTCAATGTCTCAGGTTTGATCACCCCTAACAATATTTGGTGGACAATAGGCCTATAAATCATGACGCTTCTTAATGTGCAGTGCTCTCCAGCATTGTTACTTCCCATCTCTTTGGTTCAAATATTGTCAGCATTCAGTTTACAGGCATCCTCAGTTTATTTTAGGATCACTATGTGCTGCACAATAGTTTTCATAATTTATTTAATAACCTTAAAATTACAGTATATGGTGTACTATAATGACATGGTTATTAGATATACAGTATTACCCTCTATCTATGTTCTTGCCTCAGTGGAGGGTCCAAGCCTCACATCCACATACAACAACAGATACAGTGACACTTATAAATGATATGATAATCTTTAGGTTTTTAAACAGAAGATGGGAAACGACGAGATTCTCAACTGAATGGTATAAGACTCTTCGCACATTTGCTCTGAAGTTCTTTGTTAATGTAATCATGATGGGCTACTGTCTTTCCAAATTATCTGAACTTTGCTGTACTTTGGAATAGCACTATCTCAAAAAGAACAGATTGATATTTAGTGGCATTTCAAGAAGTGGCTGCAGCATTCGAGGTGGTGTATTCACAGAGAAGGGGAGTACTATAGAGATAACTTAACAAGGAATCATGTACAGCTCCATACATACGTTATCCTCTTCAGTCAAAAGACATGCCTCCAGCAGTATCTGCATGGCAACACTTTCCTGTGTAGCCACTAGAGCCACACGCAATTCTTCTCTCTCTGCCTCACTGGTAAGTTGTCCAGTACGCTCCACCAGAGGTCGATCTTGCAAGTGCCGTGACAGCTGACTGCGTGAAGCAGCCAAGGATGCTTCTAGTACACGCAGTACAACACTTAAAGCGGCTGCACACCTGCCACAGAGATCAGGAAAAGAAAATTATTGCTGGACAGACTTTTCTGCTTACTCATAATTCCTTGTGCAATGGACACAGCTTTTAACATGGGCTCAGTGAAAATCTAAAGGTTGCACAGTAACTCTTGATTTATCAACCTTTCCCAGGCAGATTTGTCCTTGTGGTTACTGAAATGCAGTTTCATTGAGACAGTTAACTCTTTGATACCCAAAGAAGACTCTGATCCATGCACAGTGTGAAGCTGAAAAAAACGAACATCACCTGAAGTCATCAGCCAAAATCATGAAAAGTAATGGGTGGCCATTTAAATCTCAGCTCCTCTGCACAGTACACTCAGCACTTAATTGTGGTACCAAAGGATTAAACACGTGTACACTGCTCACAGTGAATATGTAATATCAGACATTAAACAACGTCAGTGAATTCAGGACAAGGGGTAGAAGATTCTGTGAAAGGATTTCTACTGTTTGTGAGAATCACACTAAACTTTCCAACTACCATCAGTTCTGACAATGAAGGTCACCATTCACAGCAACACGTTTGGGTCCAATTGTCACATACGTATTGATTTGGATCCTAAATGCGTCAGGAGAGTGACACAGAAAAAGACAAGATTGTGGCCCAACCAGGATCAGAACTCCAGTCACTTCACTGACAGGGCTGTCCTGACTCATTACATTGGCTAAGAGTATTACATACTCCAAATAGAGTCTCACTGCATTCAAATCCTGCTATAATAAAAGGGCAGACCAACCTGAAGACTTGATGGTCACATCGCAGCACCTGAAGGGGATCCAGTACAATATTCTCTTGTGTGAGGAATACATTCTTCACAGCCGTAGATTCATAAAGCAAAGCATTAATGGAAATAACCCACAGACAGCGAGGTAATACTGTATTCAGTCGCAGCCACACCTGTTTGTATAGCTCTGCAATATAACAGACATTCAAAATCAATAACATCACACAGAATCAAAACTAATTCCATGAAACAGAGACTTCTCGAGAAACTAATTGTCATTAGCCAGCCAATCATATTTTCTGCCTTTTGCACAACCCTAAAGGTTCATTACTGTGTTCACATGGACCAGCCAAAAGTTCCTATCCTCAGCCAAATGAAGGAAGTCTCATAATCACACTTCATGTCTCTAATATCAATCTGAATACAATCACCCCATTTATGCCTGTTTATCATCTCTCTCATGCATGCTACATGCCTCCACACATCTCATCCTACTTGGTGTGATCACCCTAGTAGCATATGGTGAAGAACTCAAATCAAAAACAACCTTACTATTCAATTTTCTCCAGTCACGGTGTTATGTCCTCTCTCCTAGATCCATATATTCAACTCTCAATATGCAATTTTGTGTAGGCCTATGCCAAGAACCTTCCTTCTTTATCACTACTGTAGCCAAAACTATGCTGGAGTAATTAGGACCAATTTTCTTAAATATCTTTTTTAAACATGAGAAAACTTTATGAACTAAGGGAGGGGTGTGCTATTTCCACCATGCCTCTATACCCACTTACTGCTACAGAAAAAACCTAAATACGGCAGCACAGTTACGTTTTCCCTGCCCACATCATGAGGGCATAAATGAGGGGTAGAGGTGTATCTCCAGTCATTCAAACCTCAGTACTAGACAGAGGTGAGTGGTTCGCTTCACACTACAGCTGCTTTACTACCAGGAATGAAACATCATACTGATTAAACAGGAGTTTGGATGAGCCCTGAGCTGGTCTGGACATTTTGGAAAAGAGAAAAATCTCTTGCTCCTACTGGGATTCAAACCCCAGAGAGTCCAGCCTGTTGCCTAGTTGCTATAACAAATAAGCTAACCTTGCTCCCCACTTAAATACAATGATTGATTTAATATATATATATATATATACATATATATATATATATAATTAGACAAGCCTGTTTTTAAATAAATCTATTCTGAGTTCACATGCCAAATATATTAGTACTGTCTTGCACATTGACAAACTACAGTTCCATACATGCCAGGAAAATAATAAATCTCCATATGTGCTTCGAATATTCTTACAATGAAATACCTTGTATATAGCGAGGCACTTTGTCGTCAAGCATAGATTTGAAGAATTTTATGATTGTTTCAGCATATGGCCATATGTCAGTTGCAGGCATTGACAGGAGTTGACGCAAAAGATGGCCTGTTCTTGATGGACATGATTGCATGTGACTGAATACTGCAACAAAATATAACATAACACTTTAAAATCTTAAGTGCAAAGTTACACTTAAATATTGGTTCACCAACAACTGAACACTGTATCCCAAAACAGTAATGTTAAGTTCCAGTGATTCAGTACTTCTGATGGTCAAATATAATTAGCAAGTGCTTACACATTCTGCTAGGAACAATTTTTTGCAATGTAATTATTAATTCATCCTTACTGTTTGAAGTGAAATATATGAAGAAAATATCCCACACCATATTTTTGAACAAATAAACAAACAAACAAACCACACATTCATTTCTGTGATCAGAGGACCAACATTCAGCAGTACTAACACCAAAGCTTGTAACTAAATAAAAAGAACCACTTCAATTCCTTGCACATCCTTACAGCCTATGTATGTTGGGTTAATTTTTAATCTTTTGTTCCCACTTACTTTTCAGTTTTCCAACTGGCCACTTTTAAAGAGGTTTCCCTTCACAATGTTGTATTAATGTCCTGAACCTTAAAACAGTGCCATTGTCTATTGAAACATCACAACCATAATTTGCAGACCAAAGTGGAGTGTGGAGCAGTAACCACAACCAGCTACTCTACGAGCAGTGTCTTATTGCTTTAGGGTGTGCCATCAGGAAGGTTCAAAACAACATGGAGGAAGTGAAACTGAATGAGACACAGCAGCTTTTGGCCTGTGCTGATGATGTAAATTTATTTGGGGGGGGGGGAGTCCAAAACTCTACAGTTACAGTTCAGGAGGTTGGTCAAGAAATAAATGTAGATAAACCAAAATATATTTTCATGCCTGATTACAAAAATGTCTGACAAAATCACAAAGTATGTGGCAGCTAATAAATACACCAAAAATATGGCAAAGTTCAAATATCTGGAAATGGCACTAAGAAATAAGCGTTGTATTCATAAAGAAATTATGAGAATATTAAATTGGGAGAATGCTTATTGCCATTCACCTCAGAAGCTTTTGTGTTCCTGGCTGTTTTCTAAGAACATAAAAGTAAGATATTCAAAATAATAATTTTGCTTGTCATTAATATATGGGGGCGAAATTTTGTCTCTCATTTTCAGGAAAGAAGTTACACTGAGGGTGTCCAAGAACAGCATGCTGGGGAAAACAATATAATGATAAGATGTATGATTTTCTCTGCTCTCAAAATAATAGGATAAATAATGGAAAATGAAATGGATGGGGCATATGCAAAGCATGACAGAGATGAGAAATTCATAAAAAACTTAGGTAGGAAAATCTAAACAAAGGAGGTCACATAGAAGACCTAGCCACTGCTGCAAGGATAATACTACAATGGACGTTACAGAAATAGGGTTGGAGAGTGCGGATTATGTTCAACTGGCTCACGATAATAGGAGCACAAGCAGGCTACTGTGAACACAGAATTGAACCTCATATTCCATAAAATGCAGGGACTGGCTTGATTAGTTGGGCAAACATTAGCTTCTCAAGAGGTACTCTGCTTCAGGGGTTCAGTGTTGTAAAAAGCAAGTCTCCATCATCCCAGGTTATACAACATCTACAGCAATACAAAGGGGATAAAGATGACCAGCCACTAATGATAGGAAGAATACATACTCTTACATTTTTCCAACCATAAAAATGAGAAATTTTACAATCAATAGATCATCCAACATATGCACTGTGTGATACATCATTTCTGACATATGTCAGCTCCTACATATTTTGGCACCGAGATGGTATTTCGTATCATATTCCTGTACGTTATGGTTATCAATTTTATGTATTTTAGCATTTTAAGATTTTAGTTATTCCTATGAGGAGGAGGAGCAGAATGTAGATTGGTATGTTGGCTGGTATACCTTTGTTATAATGAATCCCTGAGGATGGCACCTCGGTGCTGAAACATGTAGGAGTTATGTGTCATAAATGGTGTATCATAGTGTGTATAGTTGCATGATATATTAATTGTAAGAACATGCATGGTATGAACATAAAAAAAAAAAAGGAAATGTTAGTTATGAGTACAGTTTTGGAAGCAAGGCAAATATAAGCAATGTGTTGACACTCTCAAAATCATGTATATGATTACCTTCTATGATGGCTTCTTCACTGACAGGTGGCTGTTCAGGTTGTCTCCCCACCACCTCCATCACCACTCCCTCTTCCAGCCAATCATAAACTAGCGAAAGATGAGGGAAGTGCATCGCAAGCAATCGAAGGAGTGGTGAGAATAATCCTGCATTAATGTATACACTTAAGAATCTGATTTAATATTAGAAATGAACCTACTGACTATAACTGTGGACCACAAAATTACAGTCTCTTACCCTAACAGAAGAACACAGATTGTGTCTCAGAACAGAGCACTGAAAATATCTGCACTTAAAACAGAAGGAATAATGGGGCAGTGGAGAAAATTGAAGAGCTTTATGATTCATACTCTTCATTTTGCACTCACATTATTACTGTGATCTAATCAAGGTTGATGAGAAGAGAAGCACATGCAGGACACATACATAAGATGAGAAATTTGTAGAAAATCTGGAGGCAAGAAACCACTTGGGAGACTTTAGTATGATGAGAAGTTAATATTGAAATGGTTTCTAAAGAAATGGGGTGTGAGGGCATGGACCAAATTCAACTGGTTCAGGAAAGGGTCCAATGGTAGCTTTTTTTGAATATGATGCTGAACATCTGGCTCCATGAATGGTGGGGAATTTACTGACCAGTTGAGCAAATATCAGATTCTCATGGTATTTATCAGTCAAGAATAGAGACTGGGAAACATTCTGTTCTAAGAGTATGGCAAGGAGAAATACAACCTCCAATGTTACTGTGTCTTGAGTCATAGGCACACTTATTACGAAGCACAAACTTTGAACTTCTTTCAATTAAATGAATATAAAGTGGTGACAGAGCTCAACAGATATAAAAATGTTATTGACATACTTGCATGTGTTGGAAGAATACTGTCCTTAACCTTTATTTACCAACCAGGTCACTCATGTACCATTACCTGTCACTCTTTATGGATGGAAGGAAAAAACCTGTCCCATTCAGGTGTGGGGAGGGGCATTTAAAATGAAAGTAATTGTAGCTGTCAGCAGCTACAGTGGCATTTTGAAGCTGGAAGATAAAGGTTAATGTATAACTGGCATTGAAAATAAATATGCTGGTAATAAGTATCATTTTGTTTACAACAGTTACACTTTCTCTTGAAGAAAATGCCAAGAACTCAGTGCATTAAAATGTGCATATGTTGTGTAGGTACAGTAACTGTGATTGCTTTTTTGAAGTTACCAGGAGGCAGCCCAATGCGTTGTAACAGCAAACATATAACATGAAGGAAAACAATTAGTGAAGTATAACAACCGCAGGACAGTATAGGAAGCTTTATAAGTAGTAAGACACGATTCTAATCAGAATATATTATTTTACCATGGACATGCGATCAGGACTCTTATAAACCTGACAAAAAAGAAGAACAGGACATTACATACAGCAAGTTCACTTACACACAACAGTGTTTTAAAACTTTGCTCTTTCTTCACAATATACATTACGGCAAAAAAACAATCATTAAGTGACAACCTTCATCAAGATACTTGGTCACTGCCCACAGAATTGGCACGAAGAAGGAACTGCAGGCTTGCAGTGGGCTAAACGTCTGATGGAACGTCACCCTCATCTTGCTCTAAGAAAGCCTGACAACACCAGCCTGGCAAGGGCCACTAGTTGCAACCACCAGAATGTCCAAAATTTCCAGAATAACTATAATGAACTTCTTGTAAAGTTCCAGTTCACTGCCAAGCAGATTTACAACCCTGATGAAATGATGTGGCAACTGGGACATGTGGCATGTGCCAATAAACACCAAATGGCACCAGTATACACCACCAACACCAGAGGAAATGTACTGCCACCTGTGTTTGTTTTCCCTTATGTTAGAATTAATGATGCTCTATGATCAATGCACCAGAAAAAAGTCTTTGTCTGGCACATTGACCAACAAGATGCAGTATGACAAATTCTCTACTTTCAAAGATGTTGGAGCACATCAAGAAAAATACTCACTATAGCAAAGAAGATCCCATACTGGTCCTTCTAGACTATCATGAAGCTTTAAAGTAATGTCACATATAAGCAGACATACTTATGGAAACAGTAACAGATTCTGGAACACTATGACAGCAATGGAAGTTTTTTTTTTATTTTGAATTGGTGATATAAAATCATAACATTCCACAACCATGTAAATACAGAAATATGGAAAAGAAGTGTGAAAACCTGGCATTTCTCCAGAATTTCTACATTGTTGTTCAACTTTTTTAAACACAACTTGCACAGATGCTAAAGCAAAGTTGTCCCTGTCCATGCCATGAAGGCACACAAGAGGAGCAGCAGTAGCGGAGTGGTTGAACAGCAGACAACAGTGGCATACCTGCATGGATAAAAATGTAAAGGTAAAGGTCACACTAGAAACTGGCCACAAGGACCCAGAAAGGGAGTAGAATTATAGGTCTACTCTTTCTTTAGCCTCAGCGCTATAGGGGGTGGGTGGTCAATGCCACACCTGGTCTGGACAGGTGTGGAAAATCTTGCCCCCACCAGGATTTGATCCCTGGACTGTCCAGCCCATAGCAAGTCACTATACCAACTATGCTATGCCAGCTAACCTTGCATAGAGGTGATTCAACAAATTACAAAACTGAACATTATTCCTTTATGTCTCTGCCTGCCTAGGACTGCCTGTTACCAAAATTTTTGAACAAAAAGCTTGCCTAAAGTCAGAACTGCCAGTCATTGAGCAGTGATTATTATTTTTACATGATACATCACTTCATCTCTTTCACATTTTAATGAAGTGATACGATATTTTCAGGGGGTAAAAATAGCTGTCATTCTGAAGTCTCACTTTGTTTACAACTGGCTGGTGGAACCTCTGGTTATACAGAAAATACTGCCATCTCTGCTAAGGAAGTTTGCACTGTCAAAAAGATAAGATCAAATACAATAAAATAAAATTATAAAGGCTGCATAAAGTCCCTGTTTAAATAACTCCCATACATCGCAGTTTGTAAACACAATGTAGAATTACACACAAACCTGCATAGCTCTGTTGGTCTTTCTGTGCCTGCTGCAAGAGGTACTTAATGGGTAATTCAGACAAAAATTCTGTTGAGTAACTCTTCACTTTTCGACCTGCCTGTACATAACTGTGTGTGTTAGCGAGTCTCACATCTTCATACAGCAGCAGATAATACAACAGCAGCAGTTGTGATGTGAGAGATGGCGAGGACACATCTCCTGGTAATTCCTCAGAGTCTGCAATAACAAAAATTACATTAGCCTTTAATTCCCTGACACATCAAATACTGAATAATCTACAAACCTGCTCACAGCTGCATTGCTACACAGAAACTGATGGCACTGTTCACTTCGCAGTATTCAGTCACAGAAGTCCCATGTTAACACAAGACTGTGCCAATATCAATCCCTACACAGTGACTGATGCCAGACTCAGATGAATGTTAAAAAACTCTCTGTAATTACTCAGGTATTAAAACAAATTCAACATCTTTCACAGGCACGGGAGGTTCATTACCATGATCACATGTATCTGTCATACTAATACAATCTACACATCCATTTCCTCTAAGATGCATTTTAATACTCTCCTTCCACCTATGCCTATGTCTACTGAGTTCTCTCTCTTATGCAGCCTTCCCAGCTAAAATTCTATATGCATATTTCAAGTCTTCCAAGCATGCCTCACACATCTGACTATCCTGGACTTGATTGGAATTAACCTCAGTCATACAAGAGGACCTGTCAATTAAAGGGATTTCCTTCCTTAAGACTGTCTACTTATTGTATGACAACATCCAGAAAATATTACCTGTATCTTTGTCATCTGTAGATGTTACAACTACAGCTGGACTTGAATGTTGTTTACTGCCATCAAACTGAGCACCAAATACTGAATTCTGGAACACGCGTCGAATCTCATCCTCACTCATTGGACAGTTTGTGTGCTCTTGAGGAGCTTTTGGACTAGGAACTAAGACGGAGTTGACGTACACCTCTACAAGGGCTGGCAGCACAGGATGCAAAGGAGGCACACTGCTACAGATCTGCCTGTGTTAATAACAAGGAACTCAATTTATGGAGGAGTAGAATATTAGGCTTAGCACGTAATGCAGCAGAAGGCTTTGGCACATATACATAACCAAACTCTTGCCAGACAAAACACACTTCATCACTCAGTCACATTCATTACTGTTATTTCACTAGTCTCACTCTATACATCAATTTTCTCAATGCAATGTGGGGTGGGGGGGGGGGACAAAAAAAAAACTACCTGTTTAAAAAATATTTTTTTGACTCAGACACACCCTCGACTATATCAAAAGAAAAAAAAAGCAAAAAAAGAAGAGAATGAG
>Ga0123352_10017140_pt1 | contig 11551 bp, 6 predicted proteins | sample TergutLab28metaG_FD_89700 | JGI IMG/M metagenome (GOLD analysis project Ga0123352, IMG submission 89700) | Labiotermes labralis P1 segment gut microbial communities from Petit-Saut dam, French Guiana - Lab288 P1 | ecosystem: Host-associated > Arthropoda: Insects > Digestive system > Gut ...
AAAAAAACCAGCCAACCAAACTAGCACACAGCCTCGTCTCACAGGATGGTCCTACAGCCCTCCATGAAGATCAGTTTTAGTCACACGCATACTGTAGAATAATATACTATGAACTAGTTAGGCCCTTCACCTTTAACATACGTACACTGGTAGTACAGTTTAGCGAAACTAAGGAGAGTAGTGTTAACCCTTACACTTTATTTTATTTTATTTTATATTTACTTCATTTTATTTAGTTCATTCTTATCTATTTTTATTTGTTTGATTCTCATTTCTACTCACAAGCATTGTATGAGAAAATGACACGACTAAGAGAATTATAACTACACATATGAAATTGTACAGATGAGATTATTGTAATATTAGCCTGATTTATGTAAAACATTAAGATACTGCTAACAACTAGGGTAAGTTAATAAACCTAACATTATAGTTACAGATGCTACATATTATTTACATTGTATATTTTATACTTTAGTGTAATTACACAGTACACATACAAGTAGACACAATATGATACCTACCATCGATTTAACTATAATAAGCTTTGACATAGCTTGGTAACAGAGTAGACCCCTCATGTTACATACACCGCCCAACCTTTCTGACAGATACGAGATCTCGTGCCCACTTTACCCCCTCCCTACCCCATATAAACAGCCCAAGTATGTTTCGTATAACTGCTTAATAAGTATTTCATGTACAACCTGAAGATGGCTATCATCAAGCGCCGAAACATGTAGTTGTACCTTATGTAGAAAATACTTTGTATTCTACCAACAAATATAGTTGTGTTAGACGAGTACACACACTGTACATTAATTATTTCATAGAACACAACGGGGATGACGAACCTCATGAGTGTATTTGTAAGTTTCTTATGATTTTCACAATAAAAAGCAAATGCATTCCCTCCCCCCTCCCCTACAGCATTCACCGACTGGTCTTTCTAATGGAATTGGGCAACACTGTGTTCTGTGAGGCCAGACACGAGTCTTTATCTGTAATTTAGATTAATTCTAGTGTTCAAATAATTCATTTGTTTTTTTTCAGTTGCATGTGACGGGCAATACGTAATCGATTTCTCAGCAAAAGCATAATTTTCATAGTACTAGTGTAAAACTCATACATATGTTCAAATCATGTTGCTCTCATACATAATTTAAAACCACATGCCATAGGTAATAACTCAATGCTCGATATTTCGAACTGTTGTAATTACCCACTTTAATAAAATTGTTTCCACTTTTCGCCACGCGTTACGAAGACATGAAATGAGACAACGTGTAGTTGAGTCGGTTTTTATTGTGTATATCGCCCTCCGCTAAAACATGCTCTGCCTTTCGTTAAGTGAGATGCATTGCTGTCGTACTTTGTGGATTGAGAATCACCTTCAATCATTCTATGTATTTTATGCTTCCAAAAATATGTGAACTTTATTGAAAATAAATGTTCATATTTGTGATGCCAGTATGCTTTACGCCTTTTTTGCTTTAATGGCCCTTTACACTTCTTCTTAATTGGAGCGCTCTTGTTTTTGGTTCGACGTCCTTCGGCTGACTGCGTTCTCTTAGGTTAAGCCCTTATTTCTTATGGTAATACCTTTTTGATTTACGACTTTTTGATTTATGATTAATTTATGAGGAACGCATCTAGGGCGCCTGGGTATGTCTGTTATTCTGATATTCATGGCAGTTCTATCGGTCCCAATTAGATACGAAAATTACGGTATTACAAAATGTGCACATTTCAAATGATCACAAACTGCTGTTTAATGTATTTGTTGATGTTGGTGATGGTGGTGGTGGTGGTGATGATGATGACGATGATGATGGTAATGTGGTGGGATGATGGTGATTGTGGTGGTAGCACACAGGAACGTGTCTATAAGACTGAGAAGTTCGTAAACCCACAAAAATTATTCAGCCTACAACTTTAGATATTACAGAGATACACATTTAATGTACGGTGTAACACTTTTGTGTGACCTAATTTTTGTTACCTTGGCAAAAATTATTTTATATTACCTGTTGACCTAATGTAAAACATCGCTGAAAGAAACTTTCTTTGTTCTTATTTTTGTTTTTTTTTTAATATTACTTGTAACACTGGACATAATTGTGAATTCTTTGAAGAAATTCAGACTTCTAGATAAAAGAACACATGCTCTATATGTTTATGTCCAACTCTTTCTTCCGACTTCATTAAAAGCGAACAGCAAGAACATTTGTAATCTCTTTCGTTAAAAACTAACAGTTAACATAAGTCGCTGACGTATTAGGTAAAGCGAAACTTCTAAGGCAAAAATGGAGAAGTGTATTCTTATCGCAGATTCAAATTTCGGTAATAATTTATTGTTGTTTGTTTCTTCTATACATTTTCCTTTGTTACTGCCTGGGAAACAAATGGCTTGTCACACGCTAGGATTGGGTTTTGGGTCGAGAAGAAAATAAAGGTCTTGTATTTGAACTAGAGATAAAGTAGTTGTCTCTTGGGAGGATACTCGAGAAAAGCGCACTACAAGCAGACACATACCGACACACATATTCATGGAATCTTTTGTCCTCGACTCATACTGGATTTATATCTCCACCATTATTGGCAAAATCCCTAGTCTCCGCTGCATCCCGCGACAGTTTTTGTTGGAATCTGCATGAAATAGTATCTGAATGTCGCATTGTTAAAAATATCCCCGTCACCAAGAGTCCCAAGATTGAGTGTATGTTACAGTGATACACGGATTTGTACAGTATTGCCCTCAGCTTTTCCTCAAACTTCGACGCAGGATATAACTTCATCGTAATTGTTACGGAAATTTTATTTCCTGTTATGATATTTTTTTCACACAGACATGTGGTGTGTTTTCTCTAAATTAGAGCTCAAGGGGTGTATCGTTTAAGTTAAACAAAAAATTGTAATAATACGATTACGCGCTTTCTGTATTTTAGGACTGCGTGAAAGTTGGTAGAATGTTTATAGGACGGTTAGTACACTAACCATTGGGCTTGACGTCAGAGGCGGACAAAGCATGGCGTCGCGTAACGATCGCTATAGCCAATCTAGACGCTACATAAGAAGAGAATGTGAATTATTGGAAGGGACCTGTGTGTTCGAACGAGACCTTCTTAATTGCAGAGTATGAAAATACGGTATATAGCAACGTTATCAGTTATGGGAAGAGTCTTTACTGAACATGAAACATTACAACAGTATCGCAACTCCCCGATATTTGACCTCAGACGTTGGTAGCACTGCGTACCTGTGTTCTGCGGAAGATTGTTGGGAGCATGTGAATGGAAAGTGATTTACAGTGCAAAAATTGGATGAATTGCTCGGGAAGTGAAGCAAGTATATGAGAAATGGGTAAATCAAAGCGTAACCGAGTGAAGAAAGCTGAAAATCCAACCGGTCTGCCTAGCATTCGAGATATTGAACGGACAGAAAGTGAATTAGGAGGTAGCGGTAGTGACCACACGTGCAAACAGGAATGCACTATTCAGGCTGTACTTGAAATGGTACGTTGTTGACATAAGACTATATGGTCGAACGTTTTAACTAATTGTGTTTTCGTACACACATTTAAATGCACTGGATGTAAGGTGGACGAAGTAACAGTAGGCTGGAGAAAGTGGCACATACTGAGACATGTTTTTTTACTCAGAACTCAATTTTTATGTTTTGTATTTGAAGAAAAGTTGCGTGGTTAGTAATCCTTGCCATTTATTATTGGGACGTTCAGTTGAAGAGGAGATGGGCGTGGCGTTGGGGAAAAGAGAAATGCACACACGGGTTTCATAGGAAAACCTTAAGGAAAGAGACCACTTGGAAGACGCAGGCGTAGACTGCATGATAATGTTAAGATCGTTCTTAAAGAAATGGAATGTTAGGATGTGGACTGGATCTATCTGCCCCAGAATAGGCACTACTGGATTTGGGGCCCACCCATCCTCCTATACAATGAGTACCAGGTCTTTCCCGGGGGTAAAACGGCGTTGACAAACCACCCCAATCTAGAGCCGAGGTTAAAGAAGGAGTAGATTGTACCTCTACTCGCCCTCTGGGTCTTCGTGGTCTGTTCTAGGGTGAACATTACCTTTAGTGTAGGAACTACTGGCAGGCTCTTGTGAAGATACTGATGGACCTGCGGGGAATTTTGTGACTATCTGAAGGACTGCTGGCATCTTAAGATGGGCTGTTTTCCACAGAGTTATGTCATATTGCCTCATATTAATGCCAAAAGCAACAGTTGTACATCTTAAACTTTCATGTGTTTATATATATATATATATATAAGAATCATGTATTTTGACTTTTATGTACATGAAAAGTATAAATTAATCTGGAGTGGCTGTTTGTGATAAGGGGATGCTAGTGATTTAAAGTCACGTTTTAAAGTATTTAGTACTTCATGTCATTTTAGTATCGTGTTAGTGATATAATATGAAGGGGTATGTTAGTAGGTAATAATATATGAACAGTTAATTAAGCATTAAATTCTTGAGGTGTTTATAACATGGAATGCATAATTATATTTAAAACAATAATCCTAACATTCTGCATGCAAGAAGCATTACAATTTTATTTCTTTGTTTACAGTTGCAGTCTCCAAATGCAGAAAACAAGGTTATTGGCCTGCAAACATTAGCTACAGCGTTTGATGTGCCTGAATCTGTGGAAGATGTTATGAAGCATAAAATAGTGAAAGTTGCTGCGCCACTACTCTTTGACAAGAGTACAGTAGTTAGGAATGCAGCAGCTGGAGCACTGAGGTAGGTAAGAACATAGCATTTTATGTGTGTTGATATACTCATCAGTGCTGGGGTGTAGTAGTCAGTATCATGCCAAAACAGAACATTAACATTTTACAAGTCTTCATTCACTGAACCTTAAAATACTCATTCCTGTACAAAAGCAATATATGTAATTGACAATTTTAATGTAAGTATCATATGTACTTCTCCTGCCTGTCTTCAATGCTTGTCAGAACTCGCACAGTTCATATTATTAGAGTAGGGTTGTTAATACAACACAGACTCAATACTTGATGCAAAAGATACATGTGAAAATGCCACCAAGCTCAGTTTATGGCTGCCAGCATACATTCAAAGCACATATTGTATTTCAGCAAAGTTGGTCTTTCATGTTATCACCAGGGTTAGGCTTTGAAGTTACATTCTACTGACAGGAACAATTTACAGTTGCCAGTAAACATTTTAAATTGTATTCCATCACAGCTGGCCTGTTATGATGGCATGGTCAGGCTTGTAGTTATTATTTTATTGGCAGAAACTCAAGTCATGTAACATACATAACTTCATATTTTACAGAATTACAGATGGGGTCAGACAGAGAGAGGAAGAGATAGGAAGTGGTTTTACTGTTCCCAACCTTCCTGGATACATGCTTGCTTACCTTAGCAACTGTCATTCACACCAACAGTCATCTGTATATGTTGACAGTCTAGGTTCTATGCATTGCTAGAGTCATGGGTTATGATCTGAGGACAAGGTTTGCCATGTAATAACTGCTTTAAATTAGTTTCTGTCCACTTTAATGCATCTCTGCCAGTGGGCATAGAGGTCTTGGAAGTTGTGCTGAAATGCATCTCTTTCTGTCAAGTGTCGTGGCCGTGGTATCCTTTGCATTTTTTAAATGGCAGTTGTGTAGTATTTTCTTCAGCTGTGCAGACATAAAAATGTCACATGGGGTGATGTCTGGAGAATGTGGTAGGCATGGTAGGACAACACTTTCATGATTTGTCAGTTCCTACCAAACAAGGATGCAGTGACATCCAGGAATTAGCATTCACATGTCTCGCTGTTTCTTGTGGATTGCTTCTCACAGAGAAAATTGTTCTTGGGCTTACCATTCCTTTGTAATTGTAACTTCCACAGGAATGAATTCCTTGTGTATGATATTTCTGCTGTCAAAAAATGTCTCAAGCATCACCTTCCTGTAGACATTTAATTTTCCATTGGTATGATGGTGATTTTCACCAAGTCAACTCAAGCTTGGTCTGGGAATTGTAGAGGAAGCACCATGTATCATCAGTAGTGATGATGTTATGCAGGAAAGTGTGGTTTTTATTCACAGATGAAAATGAGATACTGACAAATCTCCTATCTTTCTTGTCACTGTACTTCTGTGAGGGGACGAAGAACTACGTACAGTACACTCCTTGAAATTGTCAAATTCATGCTCAGTATATCAATCCTGTCTCTGTGTGATGTTTCCACTGTTGTGGCAGTATCATGGACAGTGTGGGTGCAATGTGTCTGTACAGTATGTTGAACTTCACAGACTTTTTCTGTACATTCTTGGAACACTGCTCTGCACGTCATCCTCCTGCAGCACCCGTTCTTTCTGGAGCCAATGATGGGATTGAAACACAGTGATATGGCCAAGGGTCTAGTCACCACTCACTCAGTTTAGTAAATGTAATGTTTCTGAAGGTGATTTTCCCAAGTTCTGACAGAGCCTGATGTTAGCTTGTGCCAGCTTCAGCATTGCTAATACCATGTGACAGGCATTGTATTGTGACTACATACTGGTGTTCACAACTACACTACTCAATAAAATTGCTGTAGGATGACCACCAATACTACACATTCACATTTAGTTGCACACAGCGTGAACACCACACATCAACAATTCCCGGGTCTTGTGACTAGCATTATTGTGATTATATTAGGGATGCACATATCCCAAATGTCCGGATTCCTTTGCAACTGAATTTGGTGTGGTGAAACTTAATATTGTAAGTGCACTTGTCGTTTCATTACAAAAATATATACCAATTCATTTGCACCAAGCAGAAAGCTTGAGATAAAAGTGAAGTTAAAAGGTGATTCCATAACTGTGGATTCTCAGTATGGAACATGCTTCGTGTCACCTTTCTGGTATGTAGAGTTTGGATCTGGGGCTTGATTTCTGGAAAATTTCTGGACCTTGAATTATACGAAGATTTTGTCAGAAAGTTTGTTTCTGTTACACAAACAATTATGAAATACATTGTGCATTATTAGTGAAGTATTTTTTGAGGGAGAATTTCCTTAAATTTAATAGCCCTGCAGTGAAATCTCTAGGGTGCACTTTGTATTGTACTAATATTCTAACAAGCACCCTAAGTGGATCTCCCTCCTCCCTTCTGACCTGTCAACATCATGTACTTTAATGCCATATTACAACATAGAGTTTCAGCTGCAATGTGTTTATTCTCACAGGTGGTTAATATCCAAGGTTCATTTGATACAGGGTTTTTTTTATGTGAACTTCTGGGGGCCTCTTTTTATGGGTCTGTGAAGAATTGACAGTTGTCTGTGTATTTGGGGGAGGGGCTTTATTTTAATATTAACTTTATTTGTTTATTGGATGTGTGTTTTGTTTGGTCTTCATGTTATCATAAAATATACTTGGATATTTTTTAAATGACAAGTGACCCCATGCATCACTTTGAATTTTGATTGCCGCTCTTCTTGTTTACCATGAGAGGATTTCCACATATTTTAGTGTAATTCTGTGGCGGTGAAGTTAGGGTTTTGCACATTTATTTAAAGAAGGTGCTGGAAATATTCTGTGGTGCAAGCTGTTGCTGTTTCTTGCTGAAAAAATGGCATATATTATCTTGTAATCAGGCAGGTGTTTGAAAATTGGTGTCATAATTTGTGTTACATATCATTTTGAATTTTTTATTTTCGTTGCACTTATAACACACCATGTGCAAATCTTAACCTAAGGGCACTTCAAGGCTTAACATATGGTATTCTGCAAACCACTACCAGTTATTCTGAAAGTTGACATATCCACTGAGATGAAACCAAAATTAAATACTTAACAAAAAGAGTGTGGGGCTTGTTGCTCTCTTACAGTACATTTTCACAAAATTCAGTTTTGCTCTGTGATCAGCATCATAGAGGTTGTACAACACAGTTCTCTTACCTGGATGCAAATGTGGCACTTTTATTGCATTTTGTTTTGATTAAAGAGACACCCATTTGCCATGCCTGTCACTCAGAAGTTTTTCTTTGAGTTGACTCCAATCTAGCCCCATTTTCTTCCAGCTCAGTTAGCACATATCTTCCATATGTTCTTTAACTTTCTAGAAAGGGACTGTTGCTCAACAACTTGTCACAATGACAGTCTCTTAAGACAGTTTAGGAAAAAATGCAGCAAATGAGCTTACTAAGTGAGAAAACATCTTAAAAGAGTAAGCCTAACAACATTATTATTTCGTAATTCTGTATTTAAATTGACATGCAGTTCTCTATAATAATATTCTTTGTAATCAGTGTATTCAGTGATTGTCACCATCAAATAACATTTTCAATCTTGCCTGCTTTAGTTGTTTTGACAAATTCTTGTACACATGACGGCATATATTTTTACAAGCACAACTGGCATATGAGCAACCTTTTTTGCTGGAACTGTTCCATAAATACTGCTACAGTCTTAGTATATTTTACTGCTTTCACTTTTTCCAATGTGGGTTCTGCGTAGACATGCCAGGTGTTCCAAGACACGTTAATAAAAGTTTGGGCATTCTGTGTGTTGTCGTAGGTATTTTAATCAACTTATTTCTATAGTGATATTGAACTAGGAATGAAGTGATATTTAAAAACACGTATATTACATTTTGAGAGGGAATACTTCAGAAATAAATAGGTGCATAACTTCAGAACATTAGAAAGCAGCTACCGTTTTCTGCCGCTTACCTGTGTTTATCTGGATTAAACTGACAATGAAGTTTGATTATTATTTTATTTACCTAGAAGTAAAAGAAAAGAGCGTATGACCTACATTTCCTTTTTACTTTGCCTGTGTTGCCAACTCAAACACAGGAGTGGGGTTCCATGAAATATTTTATTCTGGAAAAGGGTTCCACATACGAGAAAGTTTGAAAAGCACTGACTTCCAGACTGAGTAGTGTATGTCATATATCAGGTTGACACTGAAATGCCAATTTCTTTCGCAGTTTTTCTGGGAGGAACATTTTATGTAGCAACCATTATGTAGATGATGTACAGCTTTTCTTTAATTTCAGCAGTTTGAATTTTGTGCTGGTTTTTTAATGTTTTTCATGCTGATCATGTGTACAGTAGTTAATGGAACTCTAAGATGAAAACTGTATGCACATACATGATTTGAAATGAACACAGGATGTATATAAGTTTTGTGTATAGGTACAATTACAATCAAAATGTGCTTCTCTAAATGTACACTTATTTGCATTGGTGGTTATGTAACACATTGTTAAATCTACAGTGGAAAAGAATGGCAACACAGTTCCACCACTGTTTCCACAGGTTAACTTTCAGTTATGTATCTGTTACCCATGGTGGAAACAAACTGAGGGCATTACTTTGGCACTGCATGTTGGGTATAAAATAAATGAATGGCAGAATGGGGACATTGTATAATATTTTGATGCAAAATGTATATTAAAAGTTTAAAACTTTGTTCCATCGTGAACCTCTCATGCTTTTCATGACGGAAATTCCTCTTAAGGGGAAACATATTAAAAGTGCAGTGTATATGTTTATTTTATGGGAAAATTTTTGTTAAAAAAATGATTCTAACAATTTTGGCAGTGAAAGTTTCACTGCATTTGTAAATTATTGTCCTGTCTGGAACAGTGTGCCAGAGAACTTTCATCCGAAATGGCACCAACACTTGATGCAGCAATTGTATTTAACACACATATCACACAGAAATCTGCAGGATTACTGCAGAAGAGTCACAAGGACCTCACAACGTCTCTGATAAGCAGTGTTGAATGAGCTGTGATGTGGCTTGGTGTATAACTGAAGCTACTTGATGGAGGGTGACTGGTGATTGTTGCTGTGTTATAATAAAATAAAGATTCTGGCACAAATTATTTACATTAGTCATTTATTAAGATCGTGTCTCTTTTCCCTGAAGTACTTGGAATTTGAAAGCAGTGCAATAAGATTGTCATATTGAATATTCAGTGTTTCTGATAAGAAAGTCAAAAAATACTGGTGTTGTCCCTTTGATAATTTCCATTTGTATGCTTAAGAGAATGAAGATGCCAAATCTAGTACACATGTAAAAAACTGGCTTACATGACATCTTTTGTCAGAATTAGATATGTGGGGTTGTGTGTTTGGATTCGTTGTGTGGTACATAATTTTACCTGACTGTATGCTTCAGTTGTAGGTCCCTGTAATTAATGGCATGATTTTTTGGGCAAACAGTTCTTTATTATCTCCTGCTTTCATTCAGTGTATTAACCAACAAATGTGCTCAGTAAAGTACAGTAAAATAGAAGTCTTAAGATACAGTTCATGATAAGTGTTCATTCCAACATCTTTTGGCACCAGAGTGCCAACCTCAGAGAGTCCACCTGAACAAAGGAACACAAGTCCAACATGCTAATCCAGGTATTGATTGCCGTCACTGCTGTCATTAAAATATTAAAATTCTAGAACACATAATATTGACAAGCATAGACCCACAGTGCTGTGACACCAAAGCTATGTGATAGTGATCCTCTTCAGGTACAAACTTGTAACCATTTATATAGTCTGCAGTATGGCTACAAATATTGGCCTCAATTTACGTGATCCAGAGGGATCTTTTCCAGATAGAGCGTGTGAAGTTTATCACATTGGGCGATGTGGAGAACACCACAACGCCTGACACAAAACACCCATGATAGTGTGAGGTTTTTACTTTTTCTTTTTAGGAATTTGAGTGCATGTGGAAGTTACGAGATTTGTAATTTACTTGTTGAGCAAGATGTGATGACACCACTTGCTGCTTTGCTTCAGGAGGTATGGAATATATTACAAAATCCTTTATCAGTTGTATTTGTATACCCAAAGCATGGTGTAGAGTTTTTGTTAGAAGTGCATGTGTCGGGTAAGAGCTGAATTTGCTTTGTGCATGTCATGAAGGTATGTAGTTAGAGCAGAGGTGTAACTCCATTTATTAACCTTGGCAGTAGATGGATGTGAGTGGTCAGCTTCACACTTTGGCTGCTTTTACATCTGGTTAAAGAACTGACAGTACCCATTGGATGGGAGGCAGGGTGGGTCCCAGAACTACTCTGGGTGTTTTGGAGAAGAGAAAAATTTATGGCTCTTGCCGGAAATTGAACCCCACATTATCCTGCCCGTATCTTAGTGACTGTGCTGATGACATTATCCAGGCTCATATCTGTCTTAGGACTTGATATGGTTACAAGTCAAATAATTGTGTTGCTTTTGAAACTGGTGTCATAAAGGAGAAAACCGTGGTTTTATGTTTCATATGCCCTTCTCTCCCACCATTAACTTTGAAGGAATCAATGTGTTACTCATTGTGACATTTGAAATTCTGACAGAGGTGGTGATGGAGATTTAGGTGACTGAGATGTAAGACTTTGTCAACTCTTAAACAGTTATTCTTACAATAAAAGCCAACGAGATGCACTGTTTCTCAGATTATTTATGATAAAGAACTCTGCATGGTTGGGGGGGGGGGGGGTTCATTTTTTCCCTTTTAATGGGCTTCTGTGCAAAGTTTGAGGGTAAAAAATTCCCCCACATCT
>Ga0123352_10017143_pt1 | contig 11550 bp, 5 predicted proteins | sample TergutLab28metaG_FD_89700 | JGI IMG/M metagenome (GOLD analysis project Ga0123352, IMG submission 89700) | Labiotermes labralis P1 segment gut microbial communities from Petit-Saut dam, French Guiana - Lab288 P1 | ecosystem: Host-associated > Arthropoda: Insects > Digestive system > Gut ...
AAAGTTTAACACTAAAAAATTCTCCATCTCACTGAATATTACATGGAGAACCACGTATGATTATAATACCTTACTTTACTAAAGAAACTTAGCACAACACAGACTGGACTATCTCAGAATATTTACATATTTAAAGTGAATAAGTACCAAAACAAGTTAGCATGTTGGCTTGGTCACATATACTGTTATAATTCAATCACAATGGCACTAATCTATCTACTGCAATCTATACATGACCACAGTAACTGCTGATAAATCCATCACAAAAATACCTATCATAACTCAACTAAGCTAAAAACATACCATGGAATGTAACATACACATTTTTTATTTCATTTTAATTTTTGTACATTGATGTTTCTTTTTCAGGTATTTTTAGTTATCCTTACTCAACATATAATACACTCTGAGGTGGTAATAACTATACACATTTTGGAAAAAATGTGTGCTTCCTCCTTCAGGGTTCAGAAACCCTCCCCTCCCCCCCCCCAAAAAAAAAAAATTTGGAAAGCCTGGTATATTCCCACACAAAACCCCTTAAATTGCAGGACTCTTAAGAAGTTCTTTCCTTCTAACAGTCATTCCAGCAATATTTCAACATAAAGGCAATTTGTACAGTAAACACAACATTACTGTTTCATCCTCTGTCATCTGCTGCAAAGCCAATGGTTCTTGAGTTTTCTCCACGTAAAGTGATGAGATGCTGGCAAGACGATCGGGAGCTTTAACCATGTGGTCAAACAGTGCCAGCATTTCTTCCCGTCCATACCGATGGTCAGCGAGCTGATACCGCGGCGCTGATGGTGTAACTGGTTGTGTGCAACCATCCTGGGACAGGTTGCGCAACCTATCACATGAAAAATCCTTACGTTAACAATAATACAGATCAGACAAAGACATGACTATGGTGAAATAAATGGCACCGTGATACCAGTGGGGCTTCAATGTTGGATCGCCAACAGCCAAAAGGTATTTCCAGATTCAAAACTTTCAGTCTATAATACAGCTGTATTTACTATTGCGTATGCAGTACTTAACTACAGGAAGACAGTGTGGTGGCAGTAACAGCAATCATTCTATAACAATGCTCCTTAAAACCTGAATACATCAGATATACTTTTTTGATAATGAATTCTCTTTTTATGAACACAAATTTCACACTCGTAAAGAATTTTACATCCATTTGGGAGGTTCCTAATAAGAATCCTTGCTAGGAATCCATCATTCCGACCGAGCTATTTTTCCAGTTTGCCTCAGTCCCTCCAGGTGAATACCAAGATGAGTACCTCAGAACAGACCACATTTCATTTCTCCTCCATTCTTGCCAGTTATAACACATAATCTGATCACATTCATTGTTCTGCAGCTGGTACAACATCACTAATGAATCTAAAAACCATCAACATAATCCTGAGGAATTCTGAACATTAACATTAATATACCTACCAACCTGAAAAATATTTGTCCCGCCAGACAATAAAAATTTACAGCGAAGTTAAACAATAACACCTACCTACACAAAACAAGAATCAAAAGTTGCGAAACTTAGAGATTAAACAAGAAAAATATTGTATCGAGAATAATAAATTCCAACTCTTAGCTTTAGTTATTCCACATCAAAGGTAGTGAGCTTAATAAGAGCAAAATGTTTACAGTGCATCTAATAAATGATTATCTGACAAGGCACAGCCTGAAGTATGAAGCCACCTGACAATTATACATCGCAGTTGGATCTGTCACAATTTCATCGTATGTTAACAGACAGCTGGCTTCTCTGCTGTCAAAATACACTGTAATTGAGATAAGTGTACAACACAGACATTCATAAAAAGACCAGTAGGTTGTGAATTAATAAATATCTTTAATTATAATTAACTGTAGTTAAAACTGCGTTAACATATAACTGTTAACATATATGTCTTGAAGCTTTCACAATGTCAAAATTTAGTAAATTCTTCTCGCGCTGACAGACATTTCAGATCGTTCAAATACACCAATCCAATCTGAACTCTCATGATACTAAGACGGCCAGTCTTCGAAATGTCACACATTTGAACTGCTTAATGTGGCTGTTAGCCAAAGATTTTATTGAGCTAACTAACAATAACAAAAACAACAACAAAAATGATGACAATGAATCATCGGAAAAGCTTTACTGATATAAAAGAAGACAAAAAAGTTGAACTGTTAAAATCACTGGACAATTATCTCTATCTTTTTTTTGTAATTCAGACATGACACCACCTCTTGTTTCACCACATACCATCGACTTCAACTCAGAGTCCTCTCTAATTGATCATTACAACAGCCTGACACATTTCAAGCCCACAAACTCATTTCCAAGGGCTTCATATTGATAACAACTATTCAGCTTTTAAAATAATTATGATGGTTTACAACAGTTGAGCTTCTGATCCCCAAAATTTTAGTTAAAATTGTCCCGTACTTAAATACCACACAATAAATTATGTAACAGCCAATGTTAGCTGAAATTTCTGACACAATAAAATAATGTAATGGTGTGCAGTGGCCATCCTACCCACTGACACCATTACGTAAAAAGGGTATCGTTGCCACCATTTTGGACAACACCATGACATATTATATATTCTACAACACTACATCAAAGTATATTTACCCGGATACTTGCATAGTACAATGAAAAAAATTAGTACACCAAACAATAGTTCATAAACTTCTACCAATGAACCACCACAAGGAAAGCCTGATCACCTCCCGCTGCCGCACATTTCCTTCCTTCCATTACCCAACCAATCAATTTGGAATACAAACTTATAAAACACCCAAATGAAACCAAATATAACCCTAATCATTTCGCACACTTAAATTTGGCACAAAACAACTTAATCACACTTACCTGGCATGATAATTAGCAGTAGAGCCCATATCTTGTAAATTTCTCTCTTTCTCCACTCCCCATACGTCTGAAGGTTCAACAAAGACTCTGTAACACCGCTTTACCAAGCTACACCACGCTTCTCAGGTTGTCAGCATTTCCTATATTCACCTAGCAATGGTTTTCTGCAGTTTCAACTTGTTTACTGTTACTATGTGAATGAGAGGTGATCCGGCCTTCCTGTTTGTCCGACAAGAGGGACGTATCCAACCGTTCCCTACGATGCTAGCGGCATATATAAAATGCAATGGAATAAAATGAAAATAGAATTTTCTTTACAGGGCGCTACAACAATTTGTTGTTAAGCCATCACCACTTACTTCAAAAGCTCAAGGGCTGCAGTATGTACAAAGCCTGTCAAAATGGGCCTACAGGCTTGAACCATGTCTAGCTGTAAGAGAGACTGAATAGAGAGAATTCATAGTTACATTTAATGGTACCTGGCCGATCAGCCAACAAAACAGTATTCATCAGAAAATGAAATAAAATCTCTTTTGACTGCACTGAATAGGCTGATAAGAGAGAGCAAGAGAGAGAGATGGAGGGAGGGAGAAGGGGGGGGGGGGCAAAGCCCCATGCATAATGATATCTATGAAAAAACTGCATTTAAAACTTCATACACTTGCAGACATAGTGTGTGCAGGGAACATGTACAAAGAATAATCTATACAAAAGACAGTGATTTGATATTCCATACAGTACCCCTCTTGTTTGTGGGCTGAGTAGCTCAGTCAGTATAGCGACTGACTACGGGCTGGACGGTCCAGACCGACCCTGGGGCCCACCCAGCCTCCCGTAAAATGGGTACTGGGTCTTTCCCAGGGGTAAAGTGTGGCTGGGGCATGCTGCTGACCACTCACCCCCTTCTAGTGCTGCGGTCATGGAAGAGTAGAGTTATACCTCTACCCACCCTCTGGGCCTCAACAGGCCTGTAACGGGATCACTTTACATTTTACCCCTCTTGTTTAGTACTTTCATCATGAACCAAACAGTCTCTCTGAGGAGAGCAACTGTCATGCTGGCATCACTCTTTCTTTGATAGCACTGTTACACTATCAGTGTGCACTCTGATATAATCTTATCCACTGCTGGCCACTAACAGCATCCAAAATTGCAGGAGATAAACATGTGAATGTAAACAGCCAATTTCTGCAGACTCACGGAGTATTCCAGTCTCTTACAGTTAAATACTTGTTATGACACCAGCCCTTTACAGTTCGTGTTTCATTTGTTCCCCACCAAGCCATGGGCAAGTATCTAATACAGTGTGTATCTTTAATAGTCCTTCTATGTACAGTGAAATATCAATTTAGTAATGCAAGGCAAATTAAATGAGTGTTTTGTCATTTTAACTACACTGCAAGATGTGACTCTTACCCTAGATGTGTGATGTCTCTCATATACAGGCCATTCGATCAGAAAAATGATTTATGTTGGGCAAAGAGTGTTCATTTGTAATACTTTTGCAGTCATATGCCATAAAATTTATGCTGGAAGTTTTGTAAAAATTTTGTTGTAACAACAGTGCTGTGTAAGAGAATATACATAATTGAAAAATTCCAAGACATATATTCAATTCCGCACAAAAATAAAATATAAAAACTTTTATTTTTCTTGGGTGATGCATGCTTTAGAGTAAGTACAAATATGGACAACCAAAATAACATGTTGGTACCACGATACTCCCATGCAGTTTGTGAACTTTCTTTACATCAGCATATAGTGCAATATGGGCATGCAACTTCACAGGCCCCATGTTTTTCTAAGAATGAAATTCTGGCCATTATGTTACCTTCACCCTGACACCATTGTTAAGGGAATTTGCAGAAGAAAAGAAAACAGAGAAAAACTCACATTCTTCACAAGAACTGAATGGTAATATTTGAAGAGAAGCTGCCAATATTTCAAGATAGAGCTCGATCATGTGGTAAGATATAATCTCACAAAGTGTGAGGCCAGCTTAAAAGCTGCAGATAAGCACTCTGAGACTTTTGTATGAAATAATCTAAGTTAAAAATTGACTATAAATGCCCGGTGGGTGGAGGCTTTGTGATACAGGTGTTGTGACACTGCTGTGCTGAGGGTAGGGATTAGTGAGATAAGCTGTAGAATTTTTTTTATCAAATGTTACATTACACTTTTGCTCCTTTTCAAGAAATAAAAACTCTTCTTTAACTGGCCAGTCTTTAGTGCAGTCTGTTACCTACGTACCTCATACAGCCAACAGTAAACCTTCACCAATGCTCCATGTTACCCTATTAAAGTGTGAAAACCTGATAATTAAGTTTACCAAATATTCTACCGAGTCGTCCTTGACACACCAGCGATTCCTTATTTAGTCAAGAATTTTCCTACATTTTATGGAACCAAAAGGTTCATCATTTTGAAAGGAAAGCATATAGAAGAATTTTAGGACCAGTATATGACAATGAAAAAGGAAATTGGAGGATATTAACCAATAAATAAATTGATGCAAGTGTTAAAAACCTACTATAATAGAGACAATAAGGTTAAATAGATTACGTTGGGTTGGGCATGTACAGAGAGTGGAAGAAGGTAGAATTCCCAAAAGGGTATTATATACGAATTTGGGAACAACAAGATTGAGAGGTACACCAAGATATAGATGGCAAGATGAGGTCAGAGATGATGGAAGAATAGTTGGTGGAAAAGGGTGGCAGGAAGAAGTACGTAACAGAGAGGAACGGAAGAAGCTTCTGAGAATGGCAAGGAATCGTCCCATTCTGCACATGCCAAAGGAATGAATGAAAAGATTCATCACCATTTTCACACGATCTTATAGCTGGTCCCTATTCTGAGCCAGTTGATTCCAGTCCACATCCTCTCATCCTATATGATCAAGACCCATTTTAATATTATTCTCCCACATATCTTCCCGAGCATTTAACCTGATCTTGATTTGTACATGCACGCAAGTTGCTTTGTTTGTGTAGTTCCCAGTTATTTGAATTGTGCCACCTTTCCAAAGGATTTATCACCTATCTTTCTGTTGCTATTTTGTCCACCATTCAGTTAATGAAACCTGAACACATATCTAGTTTTCTCAGTATTTCCTTCTAGACCAACCTTTTTCCTAGTGAATAATAAAGGGTCAGAGCTTCTGTGTTTCTATCATAGTATGTATGGTTGGAAATGCAAATTAACATCACTGCTACATGCCAGAAGCTGACATCTCTTGGTCACTCTAAATCCCTCTTGGTCTGCGTGGACCTTTGTAATGTCACATTCAAAAGACAACTTGAAAGGGGTGGTGATAAAGCATCTTTCAGTTTCAGACCATTCCCAACAGAAAATGTATCAAATATTTGCATATCTGCACTTTACTATAGGTTTCACTTAATTAGTTTCAGACTATTCTCAACAGAAAATGTATAAAATATTTGCTTATCTGCACTTTACTATAGGTTTCGCTTAATTAGTTTCAGACCATTCTCAACAGAAAACGTATAAAATATTTGCTTATCCACACTCTACTGTAGGTTTCACTCAATTAGTTTCAGACCATTCTCAATAGAAAATGTATAAAATATTTGCTTATCTGCACTTTACTATAGGTTTCACTTAATTAGTTTCAGACCATTCTCAACAGAAAACGTGCAAAATATTTGCTTATCCACACTCTACTGTAGGTTTCACTCAATTAGTTTCAGACCATTCTCAATAGAAAATGTATAAAATATTTGCTTATCTGCACTTTACTATTGGTTTCGCTTAATTAGTTTCAGACCATTCTCAACAGAAAACGTACAAAATATTTGCTTACCTGCACTTTACTATAGGTTTCATTTAATTAGTTTCAGACCATCCTCAACAGAAAATGTATCATATATAAAACTCCCTCCTAACTGAACAACAGACTACACTGATGACTATAAGGAGCTGATGTAGTGCCACAATGTATTCTCATTGTTTTTTCCAGCACTTCATGAATGTAGAATATATAACCAGTGATTATCAGTTAAGATATAATCTCCAGTTTACCTGATGCCCTGAAATCTATACTGAAGTTCCTGAATAATGTTGTCTACATATGGAGTTAATCTTGACAAAAGGATGTTGGGTAAAAGTTGTTATGAAGCTGATAACAGTGATAAGCCACAATAATTAACACAATCTTCCATTGAAATCTTCTGAAGAAATTTCACATGGTACTTGGGAAACTGTTCAAAAGCCTGCTCTAATTCCTTGCACAAAATGTCCTCTGTGTCATAACTTCTACCTTCAGTTGAAGCAAGCACAATAAGAACGTCACACCAGCCACCTCTTAACCCTTTAAACGCCTAATTAAATCCCATCTGCCATATGCTGGTATTATTAGGAGCTCACCATAACCTCACTTTAGCAGGATAAGGGTTAACACTAAATATGGCATCCTGTCCCTAACCAACTGCTCTCTCTTAACTGCCGACATGATTCTCTACAGCACAAAAAAATCTAGTCTGTAACTGGTTATTTTCCTTTTACGTAGACAGAAACATAATCCTCCACTGATTCAGTAGTGCCCTAGCTCCATCTGATCTTCAGTACTACTACTATATCCGTTTATACTTTGCTCATTCTCTTGTAACTGTCTGCAACAACCCTGACCTACAGAGACTCCCCCTCCAACCCTCATGTTCATATTCAACTGCTAAGGACATTTGAAAGGATCTGTGAAAGTACAAGGGCTTGTTGAACACTTCGAAACATGCTGTCATGCATGGAGAGGAGTTACTAGCCCCCTGCCAAACTGCAAGCTTGATAAACACCCATCAGCTATCTACAGTAGATTATCCAATACGCTCACAGCTACCCTCCTTATCGGGAAGTTATCTCCTCTATCTGGAACCATAGGATGTGCCATACAGTGGTAGCAGTGAACCATGCAGGAATTTGTGGCACTAGTTGTTCAAAATCCTAACCTCTGTCCCGCCGCAAACTTATGCGTGAGAAGACGATGACACGAAGGACACAAATGCTTTTCATTCAGGGTAAGAACACTCACACAAGTGCAGAACAGAGTTCTCACCACCCATTATCTCAGTTACTCCATGAAAAACTAAGAGGTACCCAGCAGATAGGAAAATTTACTGCATGCTATGCTGTAGGTTCATTATAGCCTTCCCAAGACAATGCAAGTTATTCCTTTCCTAAGCCACATAAAGCCAGCCCACATGATTCCATTCTGTTCCTTTAAGATTTTGTTAATATCTGCCTAAACCATAGTGCAGTGACATATTTTGATTTTTGTTTCTAAATATATAAATTCTCACGCCCTTAGCCACCAAACTCCAACACTGAAGTTTGACCCCCAAAGCTCAGCGTATGGTTCAGATACTGTATGAGATCAATGAACTGTGCTTTTTTTAGAACAGCACAGCATAAGGTAAGCCTCCTGTTGTCTCAGTTCCCACTACTGTATTTGACCTGTGTGATAACCAGTCATTCATTTTGTACCATTATTTATAGATGGCACAACCATGAAATTAACTTACGCAACACTGGCCAGGTCACTGCATCTTCAAAGCCTCTCGTTGCCTTTAACTTCCAGTACTACACTTGATCTGCGTACCATTATTTCTAGATGGCACAACCATGAAGTGAACTTATGTAATGTGAGCTGGCTCAGTGCATCCCCCTGAGTCTGCTGTTGCCTCTAACTCCACCTGTATGTTAAGCAGTCATCCATTTAGTACCATTATTTCCATACAGCTCAACCATGAAGTGAACATATGCAACATGGGCTGGCTCAGTGTATCTACGAAATCTACGGTTGCCTTTAATTTGACTTGTGTGATAAGCAGTCATCCATTTGGTACCATTATCTCTAGACAGCACAACCATGAAATGCTCGTATCTGACACTGGCCAGGTCACTGTATCTCCTGCATCTCCTATTGACGTTAATTTCCACTAATGTGCCTGACCTCTATTACAAGCAGTCATTCACACAGGAACATTATTTCCTGTGTCATAATGTGGCATATAAGACACACTGAAAAAAGTATTCAGGTACCATAAATGATAAATAAAGGTACAGTTCAACCTAGAGCAGGCCACGAAGGCCGAGAGGGGAAGTAGAGGTATAGCTCTACCCTTTCTTTAACCTCGGCGCTAGATGGGGGTGGGTGGGCAATGCCACGCCCCAGCCACTTCACCCCCGGGAAAGGGACCCGGTACCCATTGTATAGGAGGCTGAGTGGGCCCCAGGGCCGGTCTGGACGCATACGGAAAATATTGCCCCCACCGGGATTCAATCCCTTCCAGCCTGTAGCGAGGCGACACACCAACTGAGCTATCCTGAATCCCTCATTCAGGTACCATACCAAGATAAAAAGTGATCCTGTCAGACAAGTAAATGAATCCAGCACACAGTTCATGATGCCAGTCAAAGTCATAATTGTCACAGTTATAATTGTCAGCTCAAACTACCACAGAACTCTAAAACATCATACAGTCTGTTCAAGATGACAAACTGACTCTCATCGCAGTTTCTTTTCCAACCAGGTTTGGTTTCACTTACACAAGGAGGTACTATCACAAAGAGGCAAGTATTTGCGCCCACATAACCAAACACTAAAACACAAGGTTGCACTACTTGACCCCAAATTGGTGCACAGTGTGAGTACAGGCTGAATAACTGGATCAAAACCTCTGTAAAGGTAAATGTGAAGCAATCCCATTACAGGCCTGGACAGGCCCAGAGGGTTCCAGGAGGTTGAGGCTCCCAGCTTTCAAGACAGTCGGCACATGAAGGGGGTAGGGTTGTCAGCCCTATGCACTGGTCACCTCTACCCCCTAGGAAATACTCCTGGTACTCATTTCTGTTAGAGGCTGAGTCGACCCCAGGGCCGTAGTGCGGCCGTAAGGATTGTATCAATGAAAAATTCCAATGACACCAACGGGAATCAAACCCGCATCTTTCAAGCTTGTAGCGCAATGCCTCAACCAACTGCGCCACCGAATGCCCCAACCACAACCTCTGTAACTTTCGCTTATGCCAGGACTTAAAAAAAAACAGTTTGCAGATCAAATCCTCACACTGTTGAAAAATTGAACAAAACATACAAAGAGAATTTTTTTCTATTTAACAACAAGAAATTCAACACGTGAATGTAACCTACAATCTACAACCAGCTAAATTTTTTTTTGACAACCATTACACCATACAAGACCATACATTTAGCATCAATGATACCTCGTACAAATGCAGAATGAGATCAAACCCTCCAACATTCCAATAATCTCAACACACAGTGCAAACCCAGGTGATATTTTACCTGATACTGTTCTGTAACTGCCACATAATCTACCTTCTTTACATTAAATGATTCTATGTCAAACTCTGAGACCAGTTGTTTATTTACTGACACAGTCTGCACAACTTTTGCAGCCACCAGATTGTAATCAGTGTGGCAGCTGACTCATCTGAAATATCAGACACCTGTAATGCCACTTTTATATACAAAGACGTAAACATTCCAACTACATGTCTTTCATACAGGAGAAGTCCCACACTGTTTATGAATGTTTCAGTGTGTGAATTCTGTACACTTAAACTTTTACCTACAGGGTGGGTATTTAAATTTTGGTGCATGGTTTATAAAAAACTTATTATTTGAACAGAAAAATATAAAATTATGAAATGTATGGCATTTTGTGGAAAATAAGACAGAGATTTTGCAGCACGTCTTTCAAATACAGTACATTTCCATCATCATCATCATCATCCAGCTAACATGGAGTCAGGCCACTTGTTGACCCATTCTGGTCTCACACATCGAGAAGTCTCTTTAATGTTCTCCCCTGGTTACTTCCGCCAGTTGGTCTATAGTTTGTTAGTATTCTCGGTAATCTAGTAAATTTCGTTGTTGCTTAAAAATATATAAAATGGATTTCTAGGGGCATTTTTCTATGCAAACACCAGTCTCTAAAAGGTTAATCTTAATGCTTGACGCAATGAAGTTTACTAGTTTAATCCCATTATAATCACCAAATTCATGTACACTCTCTACTGAAATCTCATAACAAACTTTCCATACAGTACTTACTACACTGACCAAATACCAATTCCAGTTTCTCATGCAACTGATCCTACACATCATCACTGTTACCTTCAACTGAGGAATGCACATTCAGAACATTAACAACACATCTCAGCACTCTACATGACATTCTGTCACTAAAGAACATAACAGGATACTCCAATACAAGACTGCCACTCACAAAGCATACTCTATGAACTGATCTGATTCTACTGTGTAGAAAAAAGCCCCTATCCAAGTGATGGTTAGCATTCAACATACAACAGCAAATAAACGATTATCCTCTGCCTCAGTGCAGTGGCATACCCAGGAATTTTGTTCAGGAGGGGGGGTTCAACAAATTTAGTTGAGGACAGAGAGAACAGGGATCTGGGGGCAGTAGCCCCCTAGTCAGGGGTTCTGTAGGCAGCCATAATTTGGTACAAGAAATTTCATTTCATATAGTAAAATGTTATTAATTTTTGGAACTTTAAGACTATTTATGATGACAACCAATTTATTTGTCATTGCTAATGTAAAACAATTGCGAACCGGCGGTAGTTTTAGAATTTTACTGCCTTTTTTCTGAACATCTTGGGGTGTTGGCATC
>Ga0123352_10017144_pt1 | contig 11550 bp, 9 predicted proteins | sample TergutLab28metaG_FD_89700 | JGI IMG/M metagenome (GOLD analysis project Ga0123352, IMG submission 89700) | Labiotermes labralis P1 segment gut microbial communities from Petit-Saut dam, French Guiana - Lab288 P1 | ecosystem: Host-associated > Arthropoda: Insects > Digestive system > Gut ...
AGTGTAACTTAACCCATAGCAAACTGTGTAGTGTAACTTAACCCATAGCAAACTGTGTAGTGTAACTTAACCCATAGCAAACTGTGTAGTGTAACTTAACCCATAGCAAACTGTGTAGTGTAATGTTGTTTACTGTCCGTCTTACACAACAATGTGATGTAAAGTTAAACTGTAAACAATTAATGTAGCTACATGTTTCAACCCCTTGGGGTCATCCTCAGGCTTATAAAATTTGAAACATGCAAGGTACTTCTGAAGTAGTTACCTACGGGATCCCGTGGTATTACCGTAAATTAGTTCTAAAATATATGTAAAAAAATTGTTAAAATACAGGTTAAGAACATATACTCGTGGTGAACACGTGGATCTATACTGTATACATGTGACTGGTGTTAGTGTACCTTATAGAAATGCCATGATGTTATGGTCGGTCGTGGAATGGGGACCTCACGATGTATAGTGTTGTGTAACTTAACCCATAGCAAAATTCGCCCGCACCAATACAGGTTCTGCGGCAAATCTCCGTGTCTCATTTGTCAGCAAACTGCGAATGCGCCAGTGCGACACAGCTTAAATAAAATGGTTGGACAGACTGGGGTAGAGAGTTGGAACAGAAGGAAGTAAATGGAGATGGAGTAACGTTTGGAGAAGGGGGGGGGGGAGGAGATAAACACAATGAAGTGAGCGCTGATAAAACTGGCAGCTGCGTTGCCGACAGCTCCTTCGTACAGTGCATGATCGTACAGGCCAGTTGAAATGTGATGGCACACGCGCAGAGATCAGATTTCGTCTTTCAGCGAAACGGACGAGTCCATTTAAATCGTCGGGGACGTCAGTTCAGTCGACTACTGTCAGCCGAGGTGTGTGCATCAGCGGTAGTAATGCTGGATACACCATGTTCCGTGGTAGTGTGAAGAGTACTGGCTACACATTCCATTCGCCAGTTTCCCCTTTACTTCCCCAACCGTGCGTCACCGTGTGCCACCACATTTCAACTGGAGTCTAGCACCGCAGAGGCCGCTGGCCTATGCCAGTCTCGTAGCTAAGCAACAAACTGATGTCAGCTTAGGAATTCCTATTGTCTTGCGAATTATGAACTTTGATCTGCACCGTAAACGGCATGAAGTATGCCTTCAGCGAATGAGGCAGCTAAGATTTCATCTATAGGTGGTATTTTGGAAACTAAACAAAAAGAAAACGAAAGCATTTTATTGAACACATTCACAAACAAACTAATATACACTGACGTAAGTTCAATCACATTCTTCGGCATTTTTCTTCTCTAACCAGTTTTACCAAAAACCTCCAACACGTCATGTCACTATTACCTAAAGCAGAGGTGTACAGATTACTGACTGATAGCGAATGCTAAACGCGAAATAATGGAGTTAAGTCGAAAGACGATAATCGAGTATCGCCTGGCCCAACAGTAGAATTCTGCATCACTTTCTCATAGACACATTTCAGAGTCTCACGCTATAAGACGCACAACGCATATCCATAGCCACGCTCATTCTGAACAGTACACGACTCACACAATACACAAGACATGCTGCCACAGCACCAACTCAACGTAACGATGTATGCTCCCTGAGGATGATCGTATGATCGAAACATGTCGAGCGTTTTAAGTGGTTTAATGTGAATTTTAGATCATTAAATGAATATATGTGCATTTGTTGGTGTATTAACCTTTAGACGCCTAACGTCAACTATAGTTGACGTACCGCACCGCTAACCTCCAAAGTTGCATTTTATATATTTATTTAACAAATTTGGTACCGAATATTTTAAACATGGTATATACTGTGCGTTTTTTTTCTCTTCAAATTGCAGTTTGTTTCATAATTCTAACGCATTTGGTTCCTGTATTATTCACATTTTACATACAGGATGTGCTAAAATAAAAATCATTCCGGCGCCAAAAGGTTAAACAGATTTCTAAGTTTAGCCGAATAAGCTTTAGCGTGCACAATAGAGTACTGATGATTATCAATCACTATACGCCTACTGCTACGTATAAATGTAAATGTACAGTTCACCCTGTAGCCTGCCATGAAGTCCCAGAGGGGGAGTAGAAGTATAGGCCTACTCTTTCTTGAACCTCTGCGCTAGATAGGGGTAGGTGGTAAAAGCCACGTCACGGCGCCTTTTCCCCCGGGAGAGAGACGCGGCACCCATTGTACAGGAGGTTGGGTGGGTCCCAGGTGCGGTCTCGATAGGTGCGGAAAATCTCGCCTCCACCGGGATTCGATCCCCGGAACGTCCACTCCGTAACCAGTCGCTATACCGACCCACATTACTAGTCTGACATTCAGAGGACCGTGCGTCGTGATATATTGTTATAATAAAAGCCAAAGAGATGTACTATTTCTCTACTTTATTTTGGTAAAGAACTCTACATGTTTTGGACAGATCTACTGTCCCTCATCAGGAGTCCTACTACTGTATTCACAGCAATAGGTATTTGTTATGCTAGTTATGTTGACTGTCTGCTAGCGAGGTCGGGATGGAACTCTGACCTCGCTAGCAGACAGTTAACATAACCAGCATAACAAATACCAATTGCTGTGAATACAGTATTAAGACTCCTGATGGCGGACAGTAAGTCTGTCCGAAACATGTGGAGTTCTTTATCAAAATAAATTTGAGAAATAGTGCACCTCGTTGGCTTTTATTACAAGAATACCATACTACTAGGTATACGAAAGTGAAATGAGTACTGCCCGCCAAAGTTTCGGTTTAGCGAGTATCTTTGACGAGAATGGCAACCAGCATTCAGAATACAGCAACAGAGTTGAACTGATTTATAACAGTAATAATCCACCCCGTAGCCTAATCACCAGACGCACTGAACTATCCCCCCGCCCTCTTCTCAATATTTGATTGCGTTAATCGTCGGATAGTCCAGACATGTACATACTGTTACCTCTAAGGACAGTCAGCGTCTGAAGGGTGGCGTTAATATTCAGCCAGCCCCCGATATGTACATATTTTCACCTATAACAGCATTTCAGCGCCAACGGATGGCGATAAACGTCACACGGCCTCGATATCTAATAAATACTTTCGCCTAATAAGAAATTCTCGAAGGCAATATAGATGGTGTTAGCGTTCAGACGGCCTCGGTATGTACATACTTTCACCTATAACAGCATTTCAGCGCCAACGGATGGCGATAATCTTCACACGGCCTCGATATCTAATAAATACTTTCGCCTAATAAGAAACTCTCGAAGGCAATATAGATGGTGTTAGCGTTCAGACGGCCTTGGTATGTACATACTTTCACCTATAACAGCATTTCAGCGCCAACGGATGGCGATAATCTTCACATGGCTACGATATGTAATACACACCTTCGCCTAATAAGAAACTCTCAAAGGTTACATAGATGGCGTTAACCTTCAGAAGGCCTCGGTATGTACATACTTTCACCGATAAGAAACTCTCAGGCTTACACAGATGCCGTTAATTTCGGACGGCTTCGATGTGTACATTCACCTACACATAAAAGATTCCCCGCTGAATTTTCAAGTGGCTGCTCCACAGTTATTAAAATGTTATTCCTGTGTAGCAATGTACACGTACTGATCATTGCTCGGTCAGTACAAATAACTGACGATCTCCATCAACATTGCCCCCGCCCCACAATATTTCTATCCGAGCCATTCCCACTTAGCAGCCCAACATCCAAGCATCGCTCAGGTTGACATCATAACTAACAGGAAGTGAATGAAACTGGCTTATGAAAATTAAAGTATGCAGAGTCATAAGAGAAGCGAAATGTAGGAAGAAGGGTGGGAAAAGACTGATAAGCCAAAATTGAGATTGATTATTATGGATGTCGAAGCTTTTCCCTCAAAGAATATTTCGAGTGATTTAGGAAATGACGAAAGGAAATGGTTTGTAGGGTGGAAGTTTGGGTGGGGGGGGAGAGCAATGTGCACAGAGAGATCCTTCCATTAGGGAAAACGAGCCATTTCTCAAAGCCACCCCTTCATACTGGAACCCAATTCCTTCTTTCTGCCACAAGCCTAAGCAACCCTCTGCAATAATGATCAAATCCCTCGCACTAAACCACCACACGACTCCCTGTGGTTATGTCTTCCATCTCCACCTCACCCCCTGTTAGAACTCGGAACTCACATCACTAAACATCAAACCTAGGCACAGTAGCCAACAGCCAGTAAGAACTCAAACGCCAACACTGGGGGCAGCGACGGTGATTCACTGTTACTCTGGGACAGTATGGGATATTCATATTCGACTGGGAGGTTTAAATCTAGCAATATATTAAAAAAGAAAAGTCCGACGGGCTGACTACCAGACAGTAAAACTGAATGACAGACTTCATACACATGTCAAAGCCAAGGTATAATCACATTTAAACAATCACAGTACGATAGGCCTACACGAATAACCCATAAAGCTGGTAACGCTTCTAAATTCTGTTCGGGATATGCCCAGTTCGAACCTCTATTCACATGTTCGGTGTTTTACTCGGGACTTCCAGACAAACGCTGGAACGGTCCCCTAAATGGCGTCACAGTTGCTCTCGTCCACATAAATGCCAAGCCCTTAATCTCCAGGTGCTACTGACTCCGAGCTACTGACACCGACATTAAGCAGACTACTAAGTATACAAAGATGGGGCCGGGACAGCTCAGTCGGTATATCTACTCGCTAGGGCTGGACGGTCCGCGGATCGAATCACGGTGGGGGGGAGAGAATTTCCCAACCGGTCCAGACCGGCCTTGAGGCTCACCCAGCCTCCTACGCAATTGCGAGGGAGGGGAAGTGAAGGGGAAACTGGCCAATGGAGTGGGTAGCCAGCACCCTTCATACTACCTCGGAACATGGTGTATCCAGCATTACTACCGCTGGTTCGCACACCTCGGCTGACAGTAGTCGCCTTAACTGACGCCCCCGCCGATTTAAATGGACTCGTCCGTTTCGCTGAAAGAAGAAATCTGGTTTCTGCGCGTGTGCCATCACATTTCAAACGCAGTCTACCGTGTCTCTTCCTGAGGGGTAAAGCGGTCATTTACTGTCGAGGTTAAAGAAAGAGTACAGCTATACCTCTACCCCTTCTGGGAAGTCATAGCCTGTAGTAGGACAAACTTGAAATATTATTTTAACATTTACCTACAGATAGCTGTATTGTCGTTCACGAAACCGTGCAAAATCACAGTCGCCAATCATCTTCTTCTTCTTCCCTTGGCACTACAGCCTACTGTGGGCTTTGGCCTGTCGAACAATGTCCTTCCATTATTTCCTATCTGCCACCAAATCTCTCCATCTTCTCACTCCCACCACTTGAAGATCTCTTTCTACTTCCTCTTTCCATCTTTTCCTGGGTCTTCCCCTTCTTCTGGTCCCTTCCAGTTCTTGAGTGAAGATCCTTTTGGGCATCCTATCCTCCTCCATTCTCTCTAGGTGACCTAACCAGCTTATCATTTGCACTGTTATCCATTTTACTATATTTTCTCCTTTGCTCATCTCTTCTAGTTCTCGATTCGTCCGACTTTTCCATTCCCCGTTTTCATATTTAGGACCATATATTGCGCCAATCATCGTTTCGGAGAAACCTGCTGCTTTCGGTAATAATAGCAGCAGGACGTTTGTTACCCACCAAATTACAAGCCATCACATCGCAGCAACCATAACCTTTTGACATTCTAAGTTGTGAGAATCTTTAATTCCTACGGAAAGTTAACAACAAACAGACAGATATTCTCTCTCTTCTCCTATCAAAGCACTAAACATTCACCTTCCGCAGCTAAACCGCCCAGGTTATCCGCATTTTGCAGTACTGAACCAGCGAGCCCAAGAAGCAATTCCCTTAGATGCATCATTCCCGTTGTGTTTTATGTAAATTAGGAGGGGGTAGGTACGTCAAAACACAACTGTCTTTGTATTCTATTTATTAGGCTGACGACATGTTTCGGCCACTGTGGGCCATCCTCAGGTCACAAAAATATATAACGAGGAGAAAATATACAGTATAAGAACATTACTTGTTGTGCATATTCTGGGCTTTCAACGAGATCTCGTTGTCTTGCGGTTATCTATATTGAGACTAATAATATATTCGACAGGTAAAGTGGAGAGCAATTCCCTCCAAGCAGGCCACAGCACCTGACAGCCTTCTCAAGACACACTGTGACCACAGCAACCACTTCCCAAGATTTAACAGCGGAAGGAAACCATCCCTCATTATTTCACCCCCACACACAAACAGCCCTCTTGATCCAAAAGCCCCTGTCACACTCTAGGTTTACAGGAGACAACCTCACACACTGTCACCAAATGTTCCCCAGGAGGCGAACATGTGTGATCTGACAGGTCACCTAATAGAGGAGTGCCAGCGAGCGATCACATGGTGTAGTCTACAGCAGCAAACAAACCCTGAACACTCGTCACAGCTTTCAGCGTTACTGGCCTCACACTAATCCGTAAAATGTCCAAGTTCTTTGTGTTTAAACGTACATCACGCCATGCCGACGCACGCAAAAAGCTGTAGTAAAGGCCAGTTGAAATGTGATGGCACACGTGCAGAAACCAGATTTCGTCTTTCGGCAAAACGGACGAGTCAATTTAAATCGGCGGAGGGGTCAGTTCAGTCGACTACTGTCAGCCGAGATGTGCGCATCAGCGGTAGTAATGCTGGATACATCATGTTCCGAGGTAGTGTGAAGAGTACTGGCTACCCACTCCATTCGCCAGTTTCCCCTCACTTCCCCACCCGTGCGTCACCGTGTGCCATCACATTACAACTGAAGTCTACAGCACAACGCATTCTTAACCACCATAAAACGGCCGTCTGTGGCTAGCTATCCCAACATCCCCCCCCCCCCCCCCAATTCCTTCATGGCATGGCGCTTAATCACCAGGCCGACAATACCTGTACATTTCACTAAATCATTTACATATTATATCACATTATATCTGCGTACAGGTCCGTTAAAAACCTCGCGCCGAAGCCCCGTAATATTTAGAATACAAATACGACATACGTATTGTGAGATTCGAGGTTCTTATAGTGGTACTGGTTAAGATCCAAGTCTTCTGGGGTGTTATACACTGTATCGATTGGTAAACAGCGGTGTTTCGAAGGATCGCAGTGCCTTCACCTTCCGGGTCAAGCAGTCCAGAAGAAAGCGGAAGGATTCTCGAATAAAATCAGATAATGTTTCTTATTGTATTTAAAAATACACGTGGCCCAAATTCAACATTTAAACCCGAAGACCCGCCATGCCGTGGTGACAAGACTCCACTTATCAGGGTGGTCCTCCAGCTTGGGGGTTTGGACGAAGTGCTACCGCTCCTCACCCTAAAAACGTACCGCGTTACGAACCATCTCACAAAGCCTCGGTCTCGCACTCGGCCTGCGGCACGCGTAAGCAATGCTGGAGGCCGACTAGCTTCTCAAGAGGAACTCTGTTCCATAGAGTAACCGATAATTAAATTTGGGTTGTCACAGATGGGAGTAGATGGGAGTGCTTTACTTTTTTCTAACAAACGCTCATGTTTTATGAAAGATTATTCTATTTCTGCACCAAAAAGTCGCGCTTTAATTCTACATACTTCCGCGAATATTCATATTTAGTCGCACGGGTTCCACAGATATTAGAATTCTGCAGGCCACTGTATTTGGGGAATGTATTACGCGAAAGGACAGACACGTGGACTTTTAAACATGTTTACGGATATTCAAGAGACCAGAGTTGTCATGGCAACCGTTCCATCTCCACGTGCACACAAAAACAAGTTTCACTGACCACTGCAACCGCACACAAATGACATCAATTTTGTTGACAGCAAACACGAACAGCGATCAAAGTGGCCACTGCATGCCGCCAACCGTTCGATTTGTCACGTCTTGTTTCGTCTTGCGCAGACGGAAATCAGTTTCGTATTAATATAATAAATTCGTCAGAACGGAGATAAATACACAAACCAGTTACTTCGAAATTATTTTCATATTATAGTCTCATGTGACGCATCGTGTAGTCTGATAGGTGGGTACCGGCGTCAGAGCACTGCCATCGTCTACACTGAAGATGTTAAAGCCTCTACTCGTCTATCAGACTGCACGGTGTCACAAAGCGTAGCGCCATAATATAAAACTCCCTCTCGCCTCGTGAAACCTAACCTTACTAAAATCTTACGAAAGGTAAATCTGACCTCAATGCAGTAACGAAACCGCGGAAGCGACGACACAACTCCGTGTTTTCTTAACCCGGCACTAAATGGCAAGCTTCACGCCCCGGCTCCTTTACCCAGGTATTCAACGAGCACGAGGCTGGGTGGGCTTAGAAAGCTGTGTTGATAAAAACTCGAGTCTTTTGAGACAAGAAGCCGCGTCGACTGATGAACTGTTCACGACATTTCGAGCGAGCTTTTGCATTCTTCTTCAGGGTCTAACACAGCTCTGCTGATATGTCGGTTACAATTTTCGAATCGAAATGTCATCACATTCTAGAATGGTTCACTCTTCGCTGTTCCTAACACATTAAACGTTACTTTTAGCCTAATAAATCACAAATTACTTTGAGGCGACTCATCCCGCTGTTACAACAATAAAATCGCTCGTGTGGCAAACTACTACTACTACTACTTCTTCTTCTTCTTCTTCTTCTCCTCCCCTCCTCCTCCTCCCCTTATCCTCCTCCTCCTCCTCCCCCTTGTTCTTCTTCTCCTTCACCTTCTACTTCTTCTTCTTCTTCTTCTCCTCCTCCTCATTCTTCTTCTACTTCTTCTTTTCCTTCTCCTCCTTCTTCTTCTCCAACTCCTCCTCCTCCTTCTTCTTCTTTCACTGGCATTACAACCCCCTATGGGTTTTAGCCTTCTCAGTGATTCTCTTCCATTCTCCTCTTTCCTTACATTGCTTTCTCCACCCTTTTATTCCTATTATTTGCATATCTTCTTCAATATCTGCGGTACATCTCTTCCTTGGTCTTCCTCTAATTCTCGTACCTATAGGTTTTCACTCTAAAATGTTCTTAGGTGTTCTCCTGTCATCCATCCATAACACGTTACCCAGCCAGGCTATTCTTCTGTTTTTTAGAAATCTCACTACATCTGCGTTTCCAATTAATTCGTTTAGTTCGTGATTCATTCTATTCTCCACGACCCATCTTCATTTTGCACTGGGCCAAAGATTTTTCTCAATATTCTGCGCTCAAATATTCCGAGTTGTTGTTCGTCTCGACTCTTTAATGTCCAAGATTCACATCCGTAGGTCACTACAGGTCTTACTAAACTTCAGTATATTTTAAACTTTGAGCTTCTGTTTACACAGCTGTTTATTTAAACACCCAGAAATCAGCTACATGTACACGTTTCGGCACGTGACAAAGCCATCATCAGGCTGCATGTAAGAACTGAAAGGTAAAATATACACCTGTAATTACTGACCAGTCAAGTTCAGGTCTCAGTCTTGTTACACAAACTCATATACCGCACGTGTAATAAGACCAGGATCTCAACTGAACTGCTGAGTAACAACAGTCGTTACATCTGACGTGTAATTCTTACAGATGGCTTGATAATAAGAAGAAAAGTGTAACTGCAGCTAATTGCCAGACTTTCAAATATAATAATAATAATAATAATAATAATTATTATTATTATTATTATTATTATTTACAGCAATTAGGTTGTCACCCGGTGGCAGTGGTTATTTTACATGTAAACAAAACATGAAATTGGTTACTACTAAATTTAAGTCGAGAGGGCTACATTAGAAGCATGTAGTGGCAACTTGAAATCTTGGGAACCATCTCAGCATTTGCTTATAGACACAGGGAAACCATGAAAAACCTGTGTCGAGGTGGCCGGTCGCAGGACCTTCCGAATACTGACTTCTTGCCAGCAGTCCGGCATTTAAAGTAAAAACAGCAATACACACATAGTACAACAAATACACATAAGATGACAACAATACACACAAGACAACTACAACAACACACACAAGACAACTACAACAATACACACAATACAACTAAAACAACACACAAGCCATCTTAAAATACAACATGTACAAAAGGTAAACAACACCATGATAAGAAAGTACTGTATATAGTTTCTAATATTTTTCCCCACACATATTGTACTCACGCTTTCACCCCAGCCCTTCACTTCTCACCACTTTACTACTCATATAAACTTTTCCCATAAAGTCTCGTTTTTACCCCCTTCCCTATTCTGCACTTCACTACGATTTTGTTTGGCTGGCGACTGACTAGATTTATTGTCACGTGTCCCTGCACGGTGGAATGAGTAGCGGTATTGCAGCCGCAACACGTGACATCATAACGGAGGGCTGCAACCACAGCTAATAAACCTGAACCATATGAAACACTAATTTCATGGGCAAAAATATTTTGCGTTTGTTACTGAGATCTATCAGTTAAAGCTGCACAAAGAAATATCTTCCTTTGCGGTTCAAGCGCAAGACATAACGATACTGAGCGTGCAAAATACAGCTTCTAAGCGTTAGAGCTCTCTGAAAACTGCGGTTTAAACAGCTAACGTGTGCTGGCAGAAACAGGCTGGTAATGAAGTTCTTGTCTGTTACTGACAGAAGCTACCACTTGCTACGACTACACACTATCGATGACAGTGCAATGGATATGCAGCATTGGTGCAATGATAGGCTACCGACAGGAGAAAAATCGAAGCAGTGCCACTTTGTCCACCACGAATCCCACGTGGACTGGTCTCGGTTCAAGCCCGGCCTTCGCAGCGACAGTTCGGCGAATAATCGTCTGAGCCACGGCTCTACCTTGACTATACGAATTCAGCTGGCTCACGATACAACCTCATAATGAGTTCCTGTGAACATAATAGTGAAACTTCTGGTCCTTGACCACATGAGCGAGAACCAACCTCTCCTAAGCTGCACTCGCTTCCAATGAGTGTACGTGTTTCTCGTCTTATTGCTCTCGATGGAGAATCAACGAACCTTAAGATGCACATCAAAGCACTGCTTCTCGCTTTAGAAACCTCTCGAGTCTGTCCTGCCGAATTGAATGATCTAGGGAAGGCGGTGGGGGGTGGTAGGCGGGGGGTAGGAGACGGGGGGGTCATGCTCCTTAAGTTTAGACTTACAAGTGCAGGGCAACATCCGCTGCAGCGTGTCTGCAAGCCCTTGGTGGGTGGATTGATTGATGATTGCAGCCTGCTAGACATTAATACACACACACACACACACACACACACACACAGGATTGAGAAGGGAGCAGTCTTCGTTTTACAGGTCGTGTGTGAACAAATCCAGATGAGACTATGCTTCACTACAAACTCTTTACCCACCCTTCTGACTTCTTTTATTGTCCCTGCACAAGAAAACAGTTTCTACTGCCGTACGTAAACAGTGAATGATTAGAACTCTGGGAAGTTCACTGGAGAAGAAAGAACGCTAACATCGAGTCCCCCCCCCCCCCCCCACCCGCTTTTTTTTAACAATAACAAGGTTTTAACAAACGAAATTTCCAACATTCCAACATAGAAGGCCGATAAAAAAAAAAAAAAAAAAACCCA
>Ga0123352_10017147_pt1 | contig 11549 bp, 9 predicted proteins | sample TergutLab28metaG_FD_89700 | JGI IMG/M metagenome (GOLD analysis project Ga0123352, IMG submission 89700) | Labiotermes labralis P1 segment gut microbial communities from Petit-Saut dam, French Guiana - Lab288 P1 | ecosystem: Host-associated > Arthropoda: Insects > Digestive system > Gut ...
CAAATAAGACCACCGAGCCTAATCCTGTTGATTACTACATCCCTGGATAGGTAAATATTTCCCAGCCGAAGCTGAGAAGTGAAAAATTCGATAATAATAATAATAATTAAAAGTTCACCCTAGAACGAGCCACGAAGACCCAGAGGGGAAGTAGAGGTACAGCTCTACTCTTTCTTTAACCTCGGCGCTAGATGGGCTGGGTGGTCAACGCCACGCCCCGACCACTTTATTCCCAGGAAAGAGACCCGGTACTCACTGTATAAGAGGCTGGGTGAGCCCCAGGGCCGAATTTGATGGGTGCGGAAATTCACGCCCCCAGCGGGATTCGATCCCCGGACCGTCCAGACCATAGCGAGTCGCTTTACCGACTGCGCTATCCCGGCCTATTATTATTATTATGTGTTATTATTTATTGTTATTTTGTGGGTGGGGGGTTAATCCTGTCCACCTTCCATCGAACTTACTGGTGTCCGAGTTCACACTGGGAACCTCTGGGACTTCGCTTTGTTTCATGTTAGTTCAGTCTTCAGAAATTGTCCCTCCTTCAGGTCAGCCTCTGCGGTAAACCCAACTTGTACTGATTTTGGTCTCTTCAGAAGGAAAATCGTCACAACCAGGCAGATTAGGAGGGGGTAGTTACGTCAAAACACAACTGTCTTTGTATCTGTTTTATTAGGCTGACGACATGTTTCGGCCACTGTGGGCCATCCTCAGGACACAAAAATGTATATAGAGGAAAACTATACAGTGTAAGATCATTAGTTGTGGTACATATCCTGAACTTTCAACGAGATCTCGTTGTCATACGATTTATCCATATTGAACTAATAATATGTTCGACTAGCAAAGTGGATATAGTTAAAGCACATATGTATGTTGCATGTGATATCCTATAAGCAAAGTGCCTTGAGTTTAAAGTACATATATTTGTACACTTCGTGTTAGGTGGAAAAAACCAAGTGGGGTTTGTAGTGCTACGTGGAAAGCTTGGAGTATCCAGAGCGCGTCCATGTCCGATACTATTTTTTGTCTTATATTATCAGGCGTCCGACTAAAGTATTTAATAATGCTTTTCCTTTGTTTGTATTGGTTTCGTAAGAGTCATGTGTATCCTTCTTTCTTGTTTGTGTTTGTACTTTGTGGTGTTCCTGCTATTGGTCATCAGTACGTTTTAAAGAGTGCTTGAATTATTATCATCACCGCTCGATATAAATTTCTCCATGTGAGCTACAGTGAGTGATAGTGCGGCGCACTTTCAGTATCTTCGTTTTTGTCTAAGTTTAAGGACGCACACACGTACTCGTAAGACGGAAAAATTCGGTACGCGTGTCCCTATGTTTGACAGAAGATAACAACATTTCACAGCAAAATTCCGAAACCTGTTCTTATACTCCTAGGAACTGAAGCTGCAAGTGTTTAAAATCTTTGTGAACACTGCCTCCCTCACTTGAGGATACTTTCTGCTTTCGGTGATGTAATCCAGTGCAGTGCTACTATCCAGTGCACTGTAAGTGCTACTAACTGTACACATCGGAGTCTTTCGTGACTGCCTAAAAGTAGTTCTTCAGCTAGTCAAAAGAACTCCCTGTATCTCAAAGAAGAAAAATGTTCAATACAACAAACTCCCTGTATGTAATAGAACCCAAATGTTCAATACAAGAAACTCCATGTATCTCATGCAGCCCAAATGATCAATACGAGAAACTCCCTGTATCTCACGGAGTTCAAATTTTCAATACGAGAAAGTCTCCGTATCTCATACAGCCCAAATGTTAAAAAAAAAAGAAAGAAACTCCCTGTATCTCATGGAACCAAAATGTTCAATACAAGTAACTCATTGTATCTCGTGGAATACAAATATACAATAGAAGAAACTTCCAGTGTCTCAAGAAAATAAAATGTTCAATACAAGTAACTTCTTGTATCTCACGGAGCCCAAATGTTCAGTACAAGAAACTCCCTGTATCTCATTAAGCCAAAATGTTCAATAAAATAAAATCCTTGTATCTCATGGATTCCAACCGTAATACATAACAAACTCCCTGTTTCTCAAGGAACCCAAATCATAAGTACAAGAAACTCCCTGTATCTCGTAGAACCCAAATGTTCAACACCGTGATTGTAGAAAGCCGCCATTTATCCCTAACCTGAGTTAGTCCACGCTGTCCAATTCTGTTGCCCAAGGACCATTTCATATCGTTATCCCATCTACGTCTAGGTATTCCAAGTTCTCTCTTTCCTTCAGGTTTCCCCACTAAAACCCCGCACGCACTAATCTTCTCTCCTATGCGTGCTACACGCCTAAAATATTTCATCCCATTTATTTCAATCCCCTAACAGTATATGTGCCGGTCCCAGTGGCCGCGCGGTCTAAGGCGTATGTCTGCGGCCGCTCGCCTGCTGAGATTGTGGGTTCGAATCACACTGGGGGCATGAACGTTTGTCTGTTGTGAGTGTTGTGTGTTGTCAGGTAGAGGTCTCTGCGACGGGCTGGTCACTCGTCCAGAGGAGTCCTACCGACTGTGATGCGTCGCTGTGTGTGATCTAGAAACCTCAAGAATGTGGAGGCCATGGCCCGCGTTGGGCCGCAGCGCCACAAGGAAAAAAAAATTGTATATGTTATGGAGTATCAATCGCCAAGCTCTTCATAATGCAGTTCTTTTCCAATCTCGCATTGCTTCCTCACTCTTAGTTCTATTTACTCCCACCACACTGTATTCGTACATCCACAGTCCACGTGCTTCTCCTAATGTGACAGACCAATTTTCGTTCACAAACAAAGCACCAGGAAAGACTGCAGTTTCGTATATTTGAACATTCAAGTTTTGTACACAGCATACCAGAACAGAAAATATTCTGATTAAAACCGTACAAAGGACTACATTGAATTTAACCTGGTCTTAGTTTCTTGGGTGACCGCGGTAGCACAGTGGTTAAGGTGCTGTGCTACAAATCGGAAGGTCGCTGGTTCGATCCTAGATGGTGTCATTGGAATTTTTCATTGACACAAAATCCTTCCGATCGTACTATGGCCCTGGGGTCGACTCAGCCTCTAACAGAAATGAGTACCATTAGCATTTCCTGGGGGTAAAGGCGGCCGGTGCGTAAGGCTGACAACCTTACCACCATCCTGTGCTGTTGTCATGAAATCTGGGATCCTTAATTTCCTGCAACTCTCTGGGCCCCTCCGGGCCTGTAACGGGGCTGCTTTACCTTTACCTTTATCTTTTACCTTAGTTTCTTGAGAACTGTGATATTGTTTTTGCATTAAATCGCTAATTTGTTTTATTTAGTTTTATTTCTGTAAAAACGTGTTGCTGCTCACCCAGTACAGTACGTGCTGTCGGGTAATACAGGGTGATACATGCATAGGGTATGACATTGCGTGCGGTTAGATCGGCTGTTTCCAGGTCGTTGGATTGGTCGCCGTGGTCTCGTTCAGTGGCCTCCGAGATCTCCAGACCTCACTGAACTTTTTAATTGTGGAGGAATTTTAAGGTCATGTTGTACCAGGAGAAAATACAAAATATGGACCACGTAAAAGAAAGCATTAGAGATGTATATGCGCGCATAACATCAGATGTGTTACAGCAAGTTTGCCATGATTGGGACAGACGCTGTCAATGTAATGGTGTCCATATCAGCACGTTTCATAAGTAAAAAGACAATTGTACACATGAACGAAGACATTTTAGTCATCCACCGCTGTAAAAAAGGAATTAACAACAACAACAACTACCACTACTAGTACCACCACTGCTACTGCTGCTACTACTACTACTACTACCAACATTACTGTTACTAATACTACCACCACCACAACCACCAACACTACTACTACCAGTATTACTACCAACACTACTAGTCGTATCACCAACGCCACTGTTACTACTACTACTACCACAACCAACCACTGCTGCTACTTCTGTAACGTGTCAGCAGTAGCAGGACATTTTTTACTACAAGTTTATCGGCCAAAACTTGGACACCCCTCCTCATTTTGCTGCCCCCTAAATCAAGCTACTTATGCTTCTTACACGAAATTAATTTTGAAGACAGACAGACAGACACTCTTCACTTAACTAGAGAGGGGAAAAAAGTCATCCAAAGTTCCCGCTGATCGTTTCACATCATAAGGAGATGCAGCGACTGGATTGAATAGCTTATGGTCGATCGGTGCTGCTGCCGTCTGTGTGATATAATCGAACAAGGGCACCTCCAGAACTCGTCACTGCCAGTTCTGTCCCTCAGTTACGACTGTGTATAGTCTTTTTTTAGCACCTCTCTGATTTGCCCGCAGTATCTCACTGCCATGACCTCCACCCTATTGGCTCGTAATACTTTATAAGGGCGCGCGTTAACTAGGTCAAACACGTAAGCATGAAGCAGAAAAAGATTCTTTACGTCAAGGTAAGTGTAACATAACACTATCGGTTCCTGTACGAGTGTGAAACGTGGTCTCTGCCGTTAAGGAAAGCTCATAGTGTCAACAGTATCGTTTTCTGAGCTGTGACACCGTGCAGTCTTGTACTATGAAGACTGACGTTTCCGGCATCTTCGAAATAATGGTAGAAACCTATAAACAGAAGAGGTTGGTGTGGAAATAAGGCTTGACAGATGTCTGTTTCGAATCTCGGCCTGTACGACTACGGTGATTCTTGGTTTTCTCAGTACATTGAGGACAATCCTGGGACACCAAACAGGCCTTGAACGCCTCCCTCTATATCGTTTCCAATTCAGGCTCACTCATGCTAAATAGTTTGAATATACTCGCACCGCCGTAAAAACCACAAACAAGACTACACGGCGTCACAGCCTGCAAATTTACATTCTAAATATTGACCCCCGTGCAAACCTTAAATGTCACAGGTCGAAATGCTGAGGGGAACATTTGTGTATAAACAAACACAGCTAGTGAGAACACTGTATATAATTTCACAGACTTCACCCAGCACTGTTCGGGTGATGAAACCAAAGAAGTTGAGCTGGTTTGAAAATATATGACATTTAACCTGGATAAAAGCAAGGGAAAAGAGCACTTGACAGACCTAGGCATAGAAGGAAGGATAACAGACGGAGTCAGCACAAGTCGTTGACATGTAGGTGCGTGCCTGTAACCTTCATTGTCATATTCTGAGCTCTCTCCGTGTGTTTCTCTATTCTTTACAGCCATATTTTGATATGTTGAGCTGTCTCTGTCTTTCAGGCATAAACAGTATGGAATAAAATGTGTCTATCATACAAACGGTGAATCGGAAAGGATTGCATCTGACACAGAGAGTGCATCGGACATCAAGAATGTATCCGACAGTATCGGACATAAAGTGTGTATCGGATTATAATATTGTATATAAAGTAACAGACATAAAGAGTGTTATTGGACATAAAGAGCGTATCAGATCTGAAATGTATCGGACATGAATACTATCGCTCTTAAACAGTGTACTGGACATATGCAGTGTATCGGACAAGAATTATCAGGCACAAAGAGTGAGCTGGGCAAAGTGCATCGGGGATAAAGAGTGTATCGGACATAAAGACAGTATGTGTCATAAAGAGCGCATTGTACGTAAGGAGTGTATTGGACATAAAGTAAAGTTAAAGGTAAAGCATTCCCATTAAAGGTGCCCACAGAGTTCCAGGAAATTAAGGTTCCCAGATTACATGACAACGGCACAGGATGGAGGTAGGTTGTTAGCCTTACGCATCGGCCGCCTTTACCCACAGAAAATGATTCTGGTACTCATTTCTGTTAGAGGCTGAGTCGACCCCAGGGCCATAGTGCGATCGGAAGGATTATGTCATTGAAAAATTCCAATGACACAATCTGGAAACGAAACAGCGACCTACCGATTTGTAGCACAGCACCTTAACCACTGCGCCATCGCGGTCCCATTGGACATAAAGTATCGGACACAAAGAGTGTATCGGACATAAAGAGCGTATCTAACATATAAAGACTTTATCTTTTATAAATATTGTATTGGCTATACAGAGAGTATCGGACATAACGTATCAGGCATACAGACTATATCGTTCACAAAAGAGTGTATCGGATATAAAGTATCAGACGTAAAGAGTGTATCGGACATAAAGAGCGTATCTAATATATGAAGACTTTATCGTTTATAAAGATTGTATTGGCGATACAAAGAATATCGGACATAAAGTATCAGACACAAAGACTGTATCTTTCACAAAAGAGTGTATCAGACATAAAGACTATAGGTCACGACGAGTGTATTGGGCATAATCAATGTACGAAACATACATAGTGTGTGCTAAATACGTTGTTCGGAACATTTTTCGTCCCATGAATGTGTATTCAGCATTACATCCTGGATGCAATTTTTTTTTTTATAAACGTGTCAAATAACATCCAATTTTATTGCTTGAACATGGCTATCTCACATTAAAATTTGGGGTCTCACAGCGGTATTAATATTTTTGAACACAGGTTATTACAGCCCGTACCCTGCTGAGTATCAGTGTTTCCAAAGTATATACTGCTTCTATCTTCCATGTTCAATGGCAGAGGAGTGGACGGTAATACCCGTTGGCAGTTTTCCCAGATATTTAGCCCGATAAATAATTACTTTCACTTTCAAGTTCTTCTACCACGGCCGGTCGTATAGCAGGAACTGGACTCTGCAGTAGAGAACGCATTTTCTATGTCGCCGATGATCTAGGCCAAATATCCTGCGCAGTAACGAACTGAACCTCTGGAGACAGCAGTTAAAAGCCCGTGCACAAGACCACCACAATTCGACAGAGAGTTGGTTAATTATTGAACGATCACTGGAGTTGTATTTCTTATTCCATGTAATTTACTGTTCAGTAGCAGCCTCTGGGGGCCCAATAACCCTCCCCGGGTGACGAACGAATGTGAAGCATTGGTGAAACAACCTGACAGGGTCCCAGTGCTACACTGTCCAACACAAAGCATACATGGACTGTCCCTGGAATCAAACAAGGGACTCAGCAGTGAATAGCCGGTAAAAAAAAAACAGCCTATAGCATGGCACAACCAAGTGTAGTAGTGTAATATATACATTAGTTATAACATATACAGCGCGTTTCACAATGTTCTCCTGATTACAAACATTTACGACAAGAAAACCAAAGGACCCACCGTAATGGAATTGTTCATAACCACAGGAAACCTGAAAAATTTTTTTTTTCTACAACTAGCGATGTTCGATGTGTGCACCACGGGTGACACGGCAAACATCGATACGATATTCATGTTCTTTCCACACACACACGCGTCAACATGGGTGCATCGATATTCTTCACTGCTGCAATGATCCGTGCCTTTGGGTTAGCGAGGTCACGTGGCAATGGTGGGACGAATATTTTCCACGAAATGCACGTTGCACAGTAACCACAGACTTACTCGTGTCCTATTCCAACACAAGAATTCTCCCCCGGAGCGGCCATTTTCTCACTACATACACTCGCATCGCCTAGCGGCAGAAATGTGAACTACGATGAAAAACAACTAACTGGGGAAAAATTTTTGAGTTGTTCCTTCTATCTGTACAGGTTTCGTAAATACGTGTCCTACGGTTTCACTATAATAAATTTTTGTAATCCCGGAGTACATTATCAAACACTCTGTATAAGTTATTAGTGCGGTATATACACTCAGAAGTTTCTAATTTCACTGGACAACAAATGTTTACCGACGTTAGGCTTCTGAGGAAAGAGTAACCATTCGTTATTAATTTCGAGGCGCTGACAATGAAAACTCAAAATTGGCTACGGTTTGTAAGAAATCCGCAAACGTTTATTATATATTTAAGAAATATGCACATCAGACATGTAACGATAAAAGTCCGCTTCTACTTGGGACTTCGTTTTGCCTGTCGCTTGTGTAGCTGCTCAGGAGCATTTCTGACAAACGTCCAACAGTAGTCAGCCAACATGGAAGTGGACCACTTTTCCTGATATCTTTTCTCCATCGTTGCAATTTACTCATGAAAATTTCAGCATGCCATTCACTAACCATGCCGCAGTTGTCGGGGAAGAAATCCAAGTGGAATGAAGCATGTGTATCCTTAAGGACACATTGCAACAAAGTTTTTGATACAATGACAACATGTCTTCAATCAATTCCTTGTAGTTTTCTGCCCTGATATTCCCGAGGAAGTTAGTTGACACCAGACGAAACGCATCCCAAGCTTTTTTCTCGTCATCCTGAAGTAGGTTTTTGAACATAACGTCTCTAAAGAGCTTGCGGATCTTAGGACCCACAAAAACTCCCTCTTAATTTTCGCTTCGCTGAGTCGAGGGAATTTTTCAGTCAGACCCAGTCCGGTCCATGGTCTTTACGAAGTTTTTCGTCAGACCGATTTTGATGTGTAGGACGGTAGCAGGATTTTGTGCCATTCTGCCAGTGCTGGGTGTTGCACATTCTTCTCTCCGACCTTCAGATATTTCCTCTGAGGCCAGTCTCTCTTCAGGTAATGCAGAGTCTTCGCTCAGGTGTCCCATTCACATTAAAAAACCAGCAATACTTCTTATATCCCAGTTGGAGACCCACCAACAGAGACACTACCTTCAGGTCACCACAAATATGCCAGTTATACTTGCTGTATGCAAGCTTATTCAGCAAGTGCTTTAGGTTTTCGTAGGTTACTTTCAAGTGGACAGCGTGTCCGACTGGAATGGGTGGATGTTGGTTTCCATTATGCAGCAACACCGCCTTCTGACGCAGTTTCGAAGAGTATAAATTCTTGCGGGTCATGTTTGATTTCGAGGGCATTCATCAGGCCATCTACATCGTAGCAGAACACAAGGTCATCTTCCCTTCTGAAGAAGGCACCAGCTGCTGATGACGACTGCGAAAAGAAGAAATTCGGACATTTTTCTCGAGAAGATTCCATTGTTTAAGTCTTAATCCCAGTATCTCTGCTTTGCTCTTGGACAGCTCCAGATCGCGAACAAGATCGTTCAGTCCGTCCTGTATAAGAATGTGTGGCTATGGCGCATACTACCTACGGTGGGAGACGTGTGGTTCAGTAGACGTCGGCGGCTCAGGAGAGCCCGAGGATGACTCGCCTTCATCCTCGGCGTCTGAATCGATGGTAAATTCTTTCGGAGGTTCGGGAACGGAAATTTCTTCATCGTGCAGAACTGGACGGAGAGCAGATGGTATATTCGGATACACTATTGTCCGCTTCCTTTTCTTCGTGATGCCTCCAGAAACAGATGGCACCACACAGCAGCAGCAGTCAGTTGTGTGATTACTTGGCTCCCTCCAAACTATAGGAACAGCAAACGGCATCGCATGTCTTTTGCCATTCAGCCACTGCGAAAGATTTGTTGCACATTTACGGCAGCATATATACAGGGCCCAGGATTTGTTTTGGTCGCCGATCTTGCGTCCGAAATATAAATGATACGCAATTTTCACTATCGCGGTGATGGCCTTTCTTTGCCTTGCAAAGGTCACTTCACCGGAAATGTAATAAAAGTTATCTGCACTATTAATACAATTACGACGCATCACTAATGCTGGATTAACACTGCTGGGATCACTTTGAGGAATTTATGAAGCAGGAGTGGACGGGTGTGGCGTGCAAGATGGGCTGATGCAATATGACGCAATATTTTTTAAATCTTTCAACGTATTTCATTTTTAGTACACATATTTACTTAACGCAAACTTCATTACGGACACAAGCGAAAGGGAAAGCGAAGTCGCAAGTAGAAGCGGATTTTTATCGTTACATGTCTGATGTACATATTTCTTAAATATATAATAAACGTTTGCGGATTTCTTAGAAACCGTAGCCAATTTTGAGTTTTCATTGTCACTATAATTTAGCCTGTTGTTTTGTATGGGTGTGAAGCTTGGTCGCTGACATTGCAGGAGGAAAGGAAGCCGAGGGTGTTTGAGAACATGGTGTTGAGGAGAATATTTGGACCTAGGAGGGACGAGGAGACGGGGGAATGGAGGAGATTGTATAACGAAGAGCTAAATGACCTGTACTCCTCACCCAATATTGTGCGTGTGATAAAATCGAGAAGAATGAGATGGGCTGTGCATGAGGCGCGTATGGTTGAGGAGAGGGGGATGTATAGGGTCTTGGTGGGGAAACCGGAGAGAAAGAGACCACTGGGGAGACCTAGGCGTAGATGGGTTGATAATATTAGGATGGATCTCCAGGAGGTGGGATGTGGGTATATGGACCGAATTGGGCTAGCCCAGGATAGAGACAGGTGGCGGACGCTTGTGAGTGCGATAATGAACCTTCGGGTTCCGTGAAATGCGGGGAATTTCTTGAGTAGCTGCAAACCAGTTGGTTTCTCAAGAAGGACTTTACACCATGGAGTAAGTAAGTATTGTCATATTCGTGCTCAGCGTTTCAAAATTAATAAGAAATGGCTACTATTACCTCAGAAGCATAACGTCAGTAAAAATTTGTTGTCCAGTGTTATCAACATGGATTATTTTCTTACACGTTATTAACGGTTTTTTTTTGTAACGGAGACTCGTAGTTCTTGTTGAGCCAGTAGCCGAATTCCGAGACACTATTTAGATCAAGTTCGTGCTGCAGAAGGTTAAGTAATTACTGTATTCGCTGCGTGCGGTAAGAAGCGAAGTACCAGGATCGGAACGCAACTATGTAACACCTTAAATCTGTGTACTCAATCTCTTATTCACGACTTACTTACTTACTCCATGGTGCAAAGTCCTTTTTGAGAAGCTAACTGGTTTGCAGCTAGTCAAGAAATTCCCCACATTTCACGGAACCCGAAGGTTCATTGCCGCACTCACAAGCGTCCGCCACTCTTATTCACAACAGTTAATATTAATTCCACTGAAGAATAGCTGCTCTAAAACTATACTTAAAGAATCATTAAGCAGAGTCTGCAGTGTTTTGAAAGTTTTCTGTCTGTTATATGGCACGATGGCGCTTCAGGGCTATTGATTGTCGCGCTGCTTCGCAATCCGCATGGTGAAGTTCAAGTATCTGTCTGGCTGTGCTGGTCGTGAAGTAGTGACAGTGTGAGTTGACTTGCTGACACAACAGCCTAGTGGCCAACTGCAAAGACAGCACAGTTACACGGAAACGCCTTCCATTGAAGACGTTAGCAAAGTCAGAATCAAAGAGAATGTGGGGAATTGTCGTTAACTCAATTATAGAAATAAAATCTATAATGAAATGAAGCAAACGAAGATAGACAGTGTACGTGTAGCATAAAATTGTAATGGTTCCAATAACGTTACATTGTTGTAATGGAAATATGCAACAATGCGTACTGTATGTATCGTTTAGCTACACGTCACCGTCAGCAATATTAAAATATTGATTGTTGCACAATAACGCTTTGTGTCTAATTCATGTCGCCGGCAACAATATTAAAATATTGATTGTTGCACCACGACGCTTTTGTGCCTAATTCATGTCGCCGGCAACAATATTAAAATATTTATTGTTGCACAACAAAGTTTTTGTGTCTAATTAATGTCGCCGGCGACAATATTAAAATATTTATTGTTGCATAACAACGCTTTTGTGTCTAATTCATGTAGCTGG
>Ga0123352_10017150_pt1 | contig 11548 bp, 12 predicted proteins | sample TergutLab28metaG_FD_89700 | JGI IMG/M metagenome (GOLD analysis project Ga0123352, IMG submission 89700) | Labiotermes labralis P1 segment gut microbial communities from Petit-Saut dam, French Guiana - Lab288 P1 | ecosystem: Host-associated > Arthropoda: Insects > Digestive system > Gut ...
CCGTAACCATTGAACTTTGGATATAGGTGTTTTGGGTTATATCGGTATAGTTTGACCTAAGGAACACTCTCCCGAAGTTAGGTCCTTTCCTCCTGGGACACCCTGTATATATATATATATAATGTATATATATGTAGCATATTTGTAGTGCTGCTCTGATGTGCAGACCAGCACATGCACGTCAAGTCCTTACATTTGTGCCCAGTGTAAATAACTGTCGGTCTGAACACATCCATAGAATGCTACTGTCGGATGTGGCTGTCGCAAAAGAGTAGTGTCAAGGAAAATATATGGTTATGGTTTTGGCGAAGAGGTTTATGCTAAATGTTTATCGCTCTTCTTGTTACTCAATTTTAAAATATCTCCAAGTTTTGAATTATGGACCGTTTGTAAATATTTAAAATGTGTTCGTCAGTAACATTTTGGAAAGAGAGAAGAAATATCACATTAGTGAAAACTATTCAGTATTTTATTAGCTAACCATTTTGCTTACAAACATTTAAATTCATTAGCATGTTTATGTAATACTTGTGTGTTGGTGTGGAGACTTAACAAGTCCCTCTTTATTCAAAACATTATTCAGAACTTTTCTCCAAAATTATTTACTCTGATAGCTTGCTACATAAATTCTACTGTACATTTTAGAATTCCTACAACGTAACGTAACACAATTCTTGATCTTAAACGTCTGAATTTCTAAAATTAAACTCATTATTTTAATAATAGAATATTGTTATTGTAATGAGATGTTTTTACCACGTAGGAGAGTTTTAAATAATTATAATTTAAAATTTACCAGTGTTACGTTTATCTTCTATACCGAACTTTGAATAAAGTATAAAAATTTCACCTACCTGGGAAATTGGAGAATTCTTTCGAAGTGTTCGTGCTAAAGAAGGATAATTATACTCGTTGCCATATTAATTAGAATTCTTAGGAAGTTTTGATACCACTAGAGGATAATCGGTCTTGCCCTACTGTCCCAAGGCAAGCCAAGCCAAATTGTTAATTGGGGTTGGTTGGTTGGCCATCTGGGTTCCGAGCCCAACTGGAGTTATGCGACGTTTGTCATGCGCTTAGGTGAAGCCGCCGCGCCTGGGGGAGGGAGTGCGGGCCGTGCCCCGACTTTTCGTCGAATACCCTGGCATTTGCCTTACAACTGAGGAAAATCACGGAAAACCTTATTCAGGGTAACCGAATGGCGCTCGGCTGTTCAGCGCCGAACGCGATTCGTTTTGTCGACTTGGCCATCGCAGGCAATGGCCTCGACTGTCCTGCTGTCCCCTGCCGCTCTTGGCTTTCGCGTCAGGCGAGGGGTCAACCCTCGGTCAGCGTAAGTATCTGCCGAGTTGCCATACTTAGGGGGTTCCCCACATCAGCTAACCTTGAGTCAAAGCTCTCGGTCAGGTCTGATGTGGTCGGCAAACAGCGGAACGCCTAGATCCTCGTGAATCTGCCTGTTACTTACGTACAAAGGGGCACCAGTAGCGAGGCGAAGGCACTAGGATTGTAACACCTGTAACTTCCGGACATGGGAGTGGGCAGCGGACCTCCACGCGGGGCACGCATAGTCCATCAGGGGCCGGATGAGCTGCTTATATACCAGGACTCCGTTCCTGACGGGTAAATCACTCTTCCTGTTCAGGAGAGGACCCAACATACCCATCCTTTGAGCAGTCCTCTTCCTGACCTGGTCGATGTTTGGCGACCAGGTGGGTCGTGTATCTAGGGTCACCCCCAGATAACGAGTAGTGTCGACTCATTCGATTGGTTCCCCGAAGAGTGTTACTGGTCGGGGCTGGATAAAGCGCCGTCCGGCACGCGCTTAGATTATCGCGGTGCTCATAGAGACATTAATGGCGATTCTCCATTCACTCAACCACCGTTGAAGGTCGTTGAGGTATGACTCCAGGTAACTGACAAGCAGCGTCGGCTTGCAGGACATGGCAATGATGGCCGTATCTTCCGCGTAAAGGGCCAATCGGCGTGGTGCGAGGGTGGGGGCATTAAGACTTACAGACTGAAGAGGACAGGGGAGATCAATCCACCCTGAGCTACCCCAGCCCGCATGCCTCGACGAGATGGCATGGCCGTCTGGAAGGACGCTTCGAACGTCCTATCGCTGAAGTAGGATGAAATTGTATGGACTATGTAAGACGGGAAGTTGAGGAGCGTTAGCTTGTCGTGGATGTCATCGATCCAGACGGTATCGAAGGCTTTGGCCACGTCGAGGAAAACTGCGCCGGTGAGCTCCTTTTCGCCGAAATTCCTGGTTAGTCTTTCAACGAGGCGGGCCAGCTGCAACGACGTGCTATGTCTGGGTCTGAAGCCAAACTGCTCGTCTCGCAGCAGTCCGCGTTCCTTTACTACATGTAAGATACTAGCTAGTATAATCGTTCCAAATAATTTACCAATCGTGTCCAAGAGACTAATTGGCCGATAGGAAGAGGGCAGTGCTGGATTCTTCCCCGGTTTAAGGATAGAGATCACTCGAGCGTGCTTGCACGGTTGGGGAAAGTGATGGGTGCGGAGAACCGTGTTGGAGATACGGGCGAGGAGGGAAACCGCTGGGAAGGTGCTTCAGTGCCCTGTTCGGTGCACCGTTCGGGCCAGGAGATGATCTCAGGCTGGAAACGTGGCCTTTTTTTATACAGACTTCTCGCTGTTCGACCTGCCCTGCCATTGGTTAGTTGGCAGATTTGGTAGGCGTGGCTAGTAGAATGAATACTCTTGTTGAGGTGCCGTGATGGGAAGCTGCGCTTGGTTTTGGGGCTGTGAGCGGTGACTGGGGTTACAGAGAGAGAAGGATAGGAGAGAGAGAGCGCGTTGCAGTGCTGTCTGGCAAGAACTGGACAGAGGAAGGAGAGCTACAATGTGGGTGTCCCCACACACCTCTAATGTGAAATAATTCATATTTCAATTTCTTTTCTTCTTATACCGCCCTCTCACTCTATATGGGTCAATGAATGGATGACTGAATGAGTGAGTGAATGATTTAAAAGTCTGCAATCTCTTCCATCTTCCTACAGTCTCTTCCTTTTTAATATCTTGTCAGCTGTTTTCTCTCCTCTTTGTGTTTTCAGTACCTGGCTGAACCATCTTGTTCTGGTTTGTCCTATAGGCTTCTTTCCTCTCCCTAAGAATTTTTGTATGCTCCAAAAATCACTTTTCAAAGTTAGTGATGCCTTTATTTTCAGGTTCTAAAAGATGGATGTCTGTGCGTGGATCGTGATTTTGGGTGTGGTGGGCATTATCATATACATCATCATCCTACTGCGGGTAGACTGTGATCTTGGTCTGGCTTGGGCAACAAAATTCGGGAAGTCCATAAGTGAGTCTTCATTTTAACCAGTATAATAATCACAGCCCCAAGTTGACCACAGCGAGACCCTTTGCCATTTGTTGGGGTTACATTTTTGGAGAGCACCACTGTCACCACCAGGCTGCTGTACTTAATGTGTGATCAGTTGCAGACAGTTCTGACAATAGTATGTAACAACTAATATTAGTGCTGGTGATTGAGATGCCTTGGCTGGTCAGATTCACCTGAATATATATATTTCATTTACACTTTGCTTGGAGACGAAATTACCTCTGGTTTCAAAAACATTGGGTTTTGTTCAGAACAATGAGATAGCAGACAAATCCCAGAAAACCCAGTAACACTAATTCATTTATGATGTCTGTGTAGTGCTGTTAAACATGGTTGAGAACATAGGAAAATGAGATGTGACAGGTGAGAAGGCTAACTCATGATGAGGTAAGTTCCTGAATGCTGCTAATTGCAGCTGACAAGTTGTCCCTTCCCTTATGATGTTATAATGCTGTTGCATCCACATAGGGTTGCTTTATTTACATTGCGACAGGCTGTTTGTTGCTCTGTTAAACACTTTCTGGACCAGCACCAAGCACACATGTTTATCTAGCATGTACAATAGACTGAACGGGAATTTCAATTTTTGTACTTTAGGCTTTATGCCAGCACTGAATAAACACGTGTAATGTGTTCTGCCTATTCCAAGAACGTACACTGATTTTTATGTTTTGCATGCTATTGTGTTGTCTGTTATAATAACAGTACTTCACACCATCAAAGTTGTGTTGACAGTTTGAAGTACTATTAAAATGAGTGTCAATTGATAGAATACTGAGAAAAATAGTAAAACCTTAAATTGACAGAATGTGGTCATGTGTGGAGGGTAGTGATTAACATATGGTGGTGTAAGATTTATAATTATAGACATTGTATGAACCAGAAAATGTCAATAACTCTCGATGTATCAGATTTATCCATGATCATTTCTGAAGAGTCATGCCATAGGCGCAGATGTGGCAACCATGCAGATGTCCTTGTGTGTGAAAATAAGAAAGTAACATTTTTGTTGCATCACTGCTATAACTGGGAGTGAAATGTGAAGTCACATCCTTGAAGTACTTTGATATGCTGAATATACAATTTGCATTCAAGGCCAGTATGTAACAATGGGATGCAGTGTACATGTATCTTTTCAATTAGTAAGGAAATGATAAAAATTTGTGAATGAAGAATTGTAATACTTCCCTGTCAGTTTTATTTCTAATCTCCTTCCTACAAGTTACAAATGAATTTGTACATGACGGGTATAAAGACATTTAATGTAGTAAAATATCAAATTCAAGCCACTGTTCCAGTATGTGAAATACTAGAAGAAATGTCACTTAAGTGGACAGCAAAGCCGTAACCCTTTCCGTGTGATGTAAGGTGGCACTGAATGTGTAAAGTTGATGTCAGAAGGCTACTGACAGTAGACTGATAAATTTTCCAAAAATCCAGGAGCTAACTCAAAATTCTAGGCACCAGAAGCATGACATGAAGTAAGTATTATACTTAGGTCTCACAAATGTTATGTGCCCCCATAAGAAATTATGGACATGCAGTGGCACAGTTGATGGAGTCACTGTGCTACAAGCCAGAAGTTGTGGGTTCGATTCCCGATAGTGTCATTGTAAGTTTTCATTGTCATAGTCCTTCCAGCCACACTGTGGCCCTGGGGTTGACCCAGCCTGTAACAGAAATGAGTACCAGGAATACCTCCATGTGCTGATTGTCTAGAAATCTGGGAGCCTCAACACTGTGCAGTCCTATGAGCCTGTTGGCTTCTACAGGGCTTGCTTCACCTTTACCATACAAAATTTAGTTGCCCAGGTGACTTGGCATCTGTTATTTGTGCACTCCTGCTGCAAAGGGAGACAAGGAAGGGTTAATGGCTGATGTGTTAAAAAATAAGTCTAGCCGAGTCTTTGGCACTGTGCAAGTTTTTACATTTTTGGTGTGATGTGGATGAGGTATCCATTCTGGGATACAGCGTTACATCATACCCCGAATTACTTCGGTGATATATTCTATGCCTAAAATCTGTAATTATGTTCTCTGAATGTTGAGAGATAGCACAGCACATAATTGTGGGCCGGGATAGCATAGTCAGTACAAGGGCTCACCATGGGCCAGACACGCAGGGGATCAGACCCCGGCAGGGGTGAGATTTTCCACACCTGTCCATACTGCCCCTGGGACCCACCCAGCCTCCTGTTCAATAGGTACCATATCTCTCACGGGGATAAAGCAGCTGGGACATGTCACTAACCTCACACCCCCACCTAGTGCCATACAGTTTGACTAGTACTTTGCTACTAAACTGCATGGTGCCATGTCCCAGAAGATCATAATCTCAGTAATGTAAGGTAAACTGATGGGTCCCTAAAATTAGACAAATTTTTGTGAATAAGAGTAATGATGCAGTTCACATTAATAATGAGATTTTGATTAGATTAAATTCAGCACTTTGTTCAGAATCCTGTATATCACACTCTCTTATATCTAAAGTCTGAAGTTTCAAATACCACATCTTTAATTTTAGTGGTTCTATATGGGCATGAAACTTGGTTTCTTAACCTAAAGGATAAGAGATTAAGAGATGGACATATTTGGACCTCAGAGGGCGAGGCAGTAACAGGAAGGTGAAGAAATTGCATAATGAAGAGCTTCAGAATTTTACTGTTAAACAGATATGTGTATATATACAATATTTGCCTTTGTGCAAGCCATTTTCTCTTGCAAAGCACCTTTTTTTTTAATGGATTTGTGTTGTAACTCTCTTGACTGTTTATGGTATTTGAGATATTCAAAGCATCATACATTGATATCGTGGTTTTCCATTTTATGGCACCATGCTGTCTGGCAGGTGGATACCAAACTGCATGGTATTGTAACACAGAAGACAACAATATGAACAGCAAATATTTATATTTGAACTTATGGTTTGTTGTAACATGCTGATGAATCATCTGCACCAATAAATACTATAACATGCAAGTTTTCAGACTTCAACCATAGTGTAGTTGAGGTCTTTGTCCGTCTGGGATGTTGCATGGAGTATGTCAGTGGTTGGTTATGGATGTTTGGGATGACATGATGCTGCCGTCATCAAGTGTCAGACAATCCAAGAAGAATGGACTGCCTGACACTTGATGTTGGGACCCATACATTTTCCCAGATGCTGCTAACCAAATAACAACCTATGCCATGCAGCATCCTAAGAGAACAAGGAACTCAAACACAATAATATATCCATTCATAAATTATAATCTGATTCAGAGGCGAATATGTGAATGGCTGTTGCAGATATATTGAATGGCAAGGTGGTTTGGATTACTGGAGCTTCTAGTGGCATTGGTGAGCACATAGCGCTGGCTCTTGCTCGTGGAGGAGCCAAGCTTGTCCTGTCAGCTCGCAGATTGCAGGAACTTGAGAGAGTCAAGGAGAATTGTCTAAGTAAGTATGGCCTCTGGGATTCCTATCAGGATTATTAAACCGATCTGTGAATGTCCAGTCACCATTATGTCTTAGCTGTCTTGTAATAGAAAGCACATTTTGGCATAGGACATGGATATATATGTGCATAGGTGCCAAATATATTGTATTCCTTTTTTATAGTATGTGTTGGTCATTCTGCTGGGTTTTTCTGCTAATCTGAAACATTTGCCTGATTCTAAAGTGGAGTGTCTACCTAGTTCTGAAATGCTATTTTCACCTTTATGAAACAAAAGTAGTTACAATGGTTCATTTGAAAAACATTTAACTACTTTGGACTGTGACCAGTTAAGTGCTGGCCAGAGATGAAGCCCCACTATAAAGACCAAGGACACAATAAGGTGCTCCCTGCTCAGGTCTATAACACTCTGTGAGCCACAATGATAAACACATGTGGAGAAATGTTGGAATGACTAACAGAGTACAGACAAAGGGTCTTGGAGGAGAATCTGCTCTATTGCTAGTTCATCCACCATGGGTCTGATACAATATAACCTGAGGCTCAAAAGTGAGAGATATGAGTTACAGCGCAGCCTTTCATGCAACATGTAACTTTCAAAATGTCCTTTAGTAAAGACAATACAAAATAACACACCCATATCACAATTTGAGTGTATGTAACAATATCCATCTTGGATATTGCTTAATTGAAGGTGCAAACATTTTGCCATCTGTTACACACATAATTGCTGTGTGTCACATCTGGCAGCCGGATTTTCTTGTCAAAATGCAAGCTCTCTGTTTTGTTCTAGAAACGGGGAAGAATCTCACCGATCAAGATGTGTTGGTGCTACCAATGGATGTAACAGCAATTGAGAAACTAGAATTCCACTTCCAGCAAGTTATTGATCATTTTGGGAAGGTAAAAATCTCTTTGTATGTTCTAGTTTCTTATTTATACAGCCTGAGGTTAAAATATTTAAGTCTGTAATGTTACCTATTGTTTTGTATGTTTGTGAAATTTATTGACTGTTGATTGAGGATATAGAAGAACAAAGTGTTGAGGAAATTACTTGAAATAAGGGATATGACATGTGAAACCTTAAATGACCCAGGGGTTCAGATTCTGACTACTGTCCATGACAGTGGAGTTTGAAATTTAAGTTACCCTAAAGTGAACCTAGGCATAAGGTACAAAAGTGACATTTGAGGATTCCAAGGCTGTAGAGTGCACAGAAGCCATGACCGAATGGCTAGCTTGTTGACTGCACACAGGACACCATTGTCTGCTCACCACTGGCATATGTCTGTTGGTTGCATGCAAGCCATAAGGGAATGCATCTGCTAGTACTTGCAGGTACCACATTTATCAGTGATTGTGATAATTTTGGCTGTCCTTACTGAGCTCTTCAACCGGTGGTATGTGAAATTCTTTGGGAAAAAAAAAAGTTTGCATAATTTAATTTTAAACATGTTAATCACATTACTAAAATTGTTTAAAAGTTTAACATTATCCATGTTCGTGCCATAGAGTAGTTCACAATATTCATTCCAACAAATGCAAAAGAGTAAAAAGACAATAATGTATAAACATACGGTACTCCTCCTGCATGTTTTGGTCTAAAATGGCCATCATCAGGAAGGCGGTTATCAAAGGAAAGAGTGGTTATGGCTAATTATGTAAGCAAGGTGCAGATATAAAGCTAAAATACGTGTGTTAAATAAAATACATGGTAATATATTTGTAACTTGGAACAGATTACGTTTTCATATATATATCATAATACCATATTTACCCACATTCAAAATGACACTATTCTAAGACAATCCCTCCAAAAAACATGTCTACCAAGGGAAAATGTATTTATCCAAATGTAAGAGAACCTCCCACAAAAATAAAAGTTTTGGTACAAAATATTTTACTCTTAATTGCATACATATAATACACAAAGCATGTCAAATTCCATCTAACTTTACCAACCAGTGTCACTGTCTCCATCTTCACAGTCAGTGCCTTCATCTTCCTCACACTCACTCCTAACATTCCCATCCTCCTCACTGCCATTCCACAACATATTGTCATCAGTCCCATCCACTGCACTGGATACACAGCACTTCTTAAAACCTTTCACAGTCATGTGTCGTGAGATGCATTGCCATGCCCTTCAGACTCACATTGCCGCCAGTGTTGAGTCTGTGTTAGTGGTGTTACGAATTTAAGTATGTGTTCAGGATTTTTGTGTTGTGTCTGTGGTCTGATCACACTGAGTGTGTGGTTCCTTTTATGGCTTTTAATTTGTGGATTGGTCCAAGTATTATTTTGAGTCTTGTAGTTAATTTTTAATTTTTTTTTAGTAACACAGTATTACTTACTCAAGAGTGCCTTAAAATAAAAATTCACCTGTAGAGACATTAGATGTAGATGTCCTGGAAACCATCTGTGGCAGTTTGGGAGCCACTGGGCTCAAGTAACATCTGTGTTTCAAATGTTACAGCTTGATATCCTGGTAAATAATGCAGGACGATCACAGCGAGCAGACTGGGAGGACATTGAAATAGGTGTTGACAGAGATATGTTTGATCTCAATGTCTTTGGGGTTGTAGCCCTGTCTCGCATTGTTGTGCGCTACTTCCAGAAGAAGAAGGAAGGACACATTGTTGTCACATCGAGCCTTGCTGGTGTGAGGGCAGTTCCATTCTCAGGCAGCTACACTGGTGCAAAGCATGCCATACATGTAAGTTGCAGTGTTTTGTTTCTCTCTTCCTCTTCTCCTCTTCCCTTCTGCTTTCCTCTACCATCTACAACACTAAAAAAACCTGTTCATAGGGCCAGATTAAGACTACCTGAGGCCTCTAGTCATGCTAAAGGTGAAGCCACTCTCATTGTACAATCTTCAAGGGTCAAGAATTCTTGACTCCTGAGGATGGGACAGATAGGTTGTCACGAAACCTCAAGAACAAATTACCGCTACTCACTGCATAACCCAGAAGAGCGCATTTCTCATCTACTTCAAGGCGGAAGCCTGAAATTACGCTTATTTGAATAACTTTGTAGGTGGATGTGGGGATTAAAGTTCTCTGGGTTGTGATACTGAGTCAATGACTGAGTGGTTCCCATTATTCAATAGATGGTGTTGCGTTGGTCACCAAATGTCCAGCAGTCTAAAAGGAAATTCTTTGTGAGCTGCTTCACCCTCTTGACAGTGAAGGCCACATGATCCTTTGAAGTGAGGGGAAACAATGCCAACCAGATTTTGAAAAATGCTTAGTCCTTTCTCGTTTGCTTGGAACTGCTTATTCCATACACTTGCAGCTGTCCTGAGTGTCTGAACACTGGAGATCGATTTTAGTGACATAAGGGTTATGTTTTGACAGGGTTACTTTGGTGCATTGCGATTGGAAAAGTTGAAGAGCAACATAGCTGTGACATTGCTTTGCCCTGGTCCTGTGTCTACCAACTTCCTGGCTGAGAGCTTCACAAGCAGGACTGGTGAGGTGAGTTGTCAGTGCTGACCATCATAGTTTTCAATAGCTCAGTGCAATCTAACCTTGTTCACATTGACACCAAAGATGGAGGCAGTATGTTGCTCTGAATTGTTGGCACCACCCTCAAGAATAGTGTCACATCCCAGGTGTCTAAGCACCATGCTATGTACATTAGTATATTTACATTAACATGTGGGTGATAAGATCAAGAAGAATGAGATGGGTTGGTCATGCAGTACATGTGGGGGGAAAAGGAATGCATATGGGTTTTTTTTAAAGGAAACTGGAAGGAAAGAGATCACTTGGAAGAAGTAGGTTGAGGTTTGGAGGATACTATTAAAATTGATCTTAAAAAAGGAGGATGGGAGGATGTGGACTGGACTATTCTAGCTCAGGATAGGGTCAAGTGATCATGATAACAAAACTTTGGAATTCATAAAATGAAGGGAATATCTTGACTAGGTGAGGAACTACTGGCGCCTCAAGAAGACTCTGCAGTATGGAGTAGGTTAGTTAATTGTGCAGTGAATAGACAAGACATGGGATTCACTTCCTTGCGCCATGTCTAGCATGAGTATATGATCCAGCTTGTCTTCTGTCCACTAGATATGAGAACCTGAGTCTTGGATCACTCATTCCATGCATTTGTGACTCTAATCATCCACATACACCAACATATGCACTCAATTTATATAAAAAATATCACAAATAATCCATATACATAAATTCTCATACATTTTTCAGTGATAATTTACCACCCTCAGGGAGACATTTATACAAAGGAATATATATAAGTAATTCATCCGATTTACATAATGCTTAATACAAATAATGTCAACTATAAATAAAAAAATGTGGATAATATAAATAAAGTGATGCTGACATATTCTTGAATAAAATTCATTGATGTGCCATTGTTTATATAGTATGTGGTTATATGCATACAGACAACTGATATCGACATTCTCGGTCCAAAGGATCAAGTCCCTGTGGCATTGTGTAGTAGTGTGGAGTGTACTCTCCTGGGATGTGCTTACATAAAATAACCTTAAATTGTTCAACAGCTGGAATAAGCGTAATTTCAAAATTAATATCAATAATACAAACTCTTATATATTACTATCCTGTATATAAAGGAGGTCTCATTTATACATATACAGATACATATATATATATATATATATACAGGGTGTCCCAGGAGGAATGTGCCAGACTTCGGGAGGGTGTTTCTTATGTTAAAGTATACCGATATAACCCAAAACACCTATGTCC
>Ga0123352_10017152_pt1 | contig 11546 bp, 10 predicted proteins | sample TergutLab28metaG_FD_89700 | JGI IMG/M metagenome (GOLD analysis project Ga0123352, IMG submission 89700) | Labiotermes labralis P1 segment gut microbial communities from Petit-Saut dam, French Guiana - Lab288 P1 | ecosystem: Host-associated > Arthropoda: Insects > Digestive system > Gut ...
GCCCTGAGGGTGGGTAGAGGTATAGCTCTACTCTTCCATGACCGCGGCACTAGAAGGGGGTGAGCGGTCAGCAGAACGCCCCGGCCGTACTTTACCTCCGGGAAAGACCCGGTACCCATTTTACAGGAGACTGGGTGGGCCCCACGGCCGGTCTGGACGGGCGGAAAATCTCGTCCCCAACGGGATTCGATCCCGGACCGTCCAGCCCGTTGTCAGTCGCTATACCGACTGAGCTACCCGGCCCACATTATATATATATATATATATATATGTATATATATATATACACACACACACACACATACATACACACAGTGTATTTGTTCGTCTGGATGGTAAACTGTACAATATGGACGGTGCATACATCAAAAGAGGTTGGGATGTGTTGCTGTTGCAGTTGGTCCTGTAATTTTTACTGTTACTGCAGCAGATGAAGATGCCTTTCCGTGCCTAATAAGTAAAATGAGAAAACAAGTACACTTTTCAATTACAAGTATACTTTTCAAATGTGAGTTTTACACATTTTTATTGCAAATTTTTAAAAAAAAAAAGTCACATGAACATTTAGACACGAAGAATTAGCTTGTACCTTACTGTGCAACAAGCCGCAGGAAAAACGTTTCGTATTCTTTTATTGAGCATCGTAAAATGAGGGATGCCGGCAATATTGTGCAAAACATGCTATGCATTTTTCAGCAATGTAACAAGCAGAACATGCAGCCGTAGCTGTGTAGCGTATGGCAGGAATGTGTATGAATGGCGCCCGTGTGGGAATACAAAGACCTCTTCTGATTCGGCTTATTACACGATAAATGTTCGATGTGTGATACTGCCTTTATGGAAAGATTAATTTTGTACCAACAGCAGCTATATGATATGATATGATATATATTTGTTAACTGCATTGGGTAGTCACCCGGTGGCAGTAGTACAGTATACATTTACACCCAAACAATACCTTGTCCAAGCTTCGTAGCGCTAACATAAGGTCGTGGTACTGTTATTGCGGTACATGTAGGGAGGGATGGCGTGAGGGTGGTGCTTCTGGTTTAGCTGTGCTAACCCAGGAACATAATGCCAAAAGCTATATATCAGTGTATAACAGCGGCCTGTTACCACACCTGTTTTGTTACGGCGTCACCGTAAAGTCGGGTAAACGTGTTTATAAATCCGAGATCCGCCGTAATGCCTCGCAGATTGTTTCGATGGCGCTGGTACGGCATTCCATATACACCGTCGTCAGTCAATTCGGTATCTTGAACGCCTCTTTTTTATTTTTTGACGTGTTCGCCAAGTAGTTGCAACTAGACAGGCAGTGTGCGTATCGAGGCAGGTTCGTGCAACCATTGATGCCATGGAAAAACAAGAAGTGTTACGTGTTCTTAGCATGTGTTTGTAGCCTTAGGTATCTAACGCGCAAAGCGCATGCGCCCTATTGTCTTCTGTGACCTGTCTGGCTCTACACTATTTTCCCACATTGTCTTATAAACGATACGATTTTCGGAAAGAAGTTATTGAACGTAAAATGTGTGTAACAGTGTTCTCCACTACTTGTGTCTGCAACACTTCTCATTCTGAAAAGAATTCAGCGACATATCGTAAATGGACAATAAGTCTTCATATTAAGTGCCCGTTATTCTTGTCAGATAATAATAAAACGTGATTTTTTCTCGGCAGATTTTCGAAAAATTTTCTAATTTCAAATTTGATGAAAATCCGTTTAGTGAGAGCCGAGGAGTTGTTCCATGCGAACGGACGGACAGACATGAAGCCAGCAGTCGCTTTTCGCAGTTTTGCAAATCCTCTGCATTTATACTAAAATTTGTCTACACGTTCAGTTTTGGTTAAATCGGGAAAAGATAAAGACTTCACCTGAAGAACTGCGTTGGTTACTAAAGTTTCTGTTGTTACCTTCGTTAATTACAGTTGCCTACGTTCCTGTGATTGCTGTGTTTACGATTCGTGTTAACTTACTTTGATTACGTTAGGTTATTGCTGTGGTTGCCATGATTATGCGAACGCCTGAGTAATATATCACCTTGCCGATATTTTCTCTTTATGTGAGATTTGTTTATTTGTAAGGCTGTCACTGTGAGGATTGCTGTCTTCTGGAATATGACACCCAGGCCCGTAGCCAGGACATGAACACAGTGGATCCATCTGCTTCCAGTGCGGTTGGATATACCTTTACACACTTTTATAATAAAATTAATATACTGGGAGGAAGCATACTTACTCTAAAGGAAAAAGCAGAAGCTTTATTAGTTGCTACTAGGGAGGTTGGACTGGAAGTAAGTGTGGATAAAACTAAGTACATGGTTATGTCTCGAGATCAGAATGCAGGACGAAATTACAGTGTGAGGATTGATAATAGTACCTTCGAGAGGGTGGAAGAGTTTAAATATTTTGGGAACAACTTTAACGCATCAAAATTCTATTCCGGAAGAAATTAAGAGCAGATTGAGGTTAAGAAATGCCTGCTATCATTCGGTGCAGAATCTTTTGTCTTCTAGGTTGCTGTCCAAAAATTTAAAGATTAAGATATATAGAATTATAATTTTGCCGGTTTTATATGGGTGTGAAACTTGGTCGCTGACATTGAGGGAGGAAAGGAAGCTGAGGGTGTTTGAGAATATGGTGTTGAGGAGAATATTTGGACCTAGGAGGGACGAGGTAACGGGGAATGGAGGAGACTGCATAACGAAGAGCTAAATGATCTGTACTCCTCACCCAACATTGTGCAGGTGATAAAATCGAGAAGAATGAGATGGGCTGGGCATGTGGCGCGTATGGGTGAGGAGAGAGGGTTGTATAGGGCCTTGGTGGGGAAATCGGAGGGAAAGAGACCACTGGGGAGACCTTGGCGTAGATGGGTGGACAATATTAGGATGGATATCCTGGAGGTGGGATGTGGGTATATGGACTGGATTGGGCTGGCCCAGGATAGAGATAGGTGGCGGACGCTTGTGAGTGCGGTAATGAACCTTCGGGTTCCATAAAATGCGGGGAATTTCTTGCCTAGCTGCAAACCAGTTAGCTTCTCAAGAAGGACTCTGCACCATGGAGTAAGTAAGTAAGTACAATAAAAGCCAACGAGATGCACTTTTGCTCAAATTTGTTTCGATAAAGAACTCTGCATGTTTCGGACAGATCTACTGTCCATCATCAGGAGTCTCAACACTGTATACACATCAATAGTTATTTGTCATGCTAGTTATGTTGACTGTATGCTAGCGAGGTCAGGATGTTGCATCTTGATCACGCTAGCAGACAGTCAACATAACTAGCATGACAAATACCTATTGCTGTGTATACAGTGTTGAGACTCCTGATGATGGACAGTAGATCTGTCCGAAACATGTAGAGTTCTTTATCCAAATAAATTCGAGAAATAGTGCATCTCGTTGGCTTTTATTTTAAGTGTATATCACGATGCACGGTCCTCTGAATTTCAGATACTTTATATCTTATATACTGTTCTGTTATACATATTATTATGTTGTGTATGCATAAGAGTAAAACTCGCCCTTTTCAGAACCACAAAACCAACACTGCTGTTACATAGTGAGCTCTATAACCCTGTACAAAACATCTTACTTTTTTTTTTTAAAGTAAGTAATTAACAGCGACTGCGGTTTGACAGATGCGACACGTGGATGCGGTAGGGTGCCTTTTTTCTTTCTTCTTCTTCTTCTTCTTTTTTTGCGTGTTGATCAACATGTTTTGTCTTAGATATTTAGCAAATTTCTAGTGGGTGCATTGCACCCACTTGCACCGCTCTGGCTATGGGCCTGTTGACACCGTGTAGTCTGGTGAGAGAGTACCGAGTGTCAGAGTATCCTGCCTGTAGCATCTGGGCGCTCTGAAAATTAAATAGACTTGTACCAGACTACGCGGCGTCACATGCCAGAAGACTAATCCTTGTAGTCATGGCCTTGAGAACCGGAAGGCCCACAACTTTCTTTGATATGTTTCCTATTCAGAATGATCTGCAAAACTGGCTTGCTTTATCACCATTACTATTCAGCTTTCCTTTAGAATGCTTCATTGGGAAGGATCAAGGAAATTGGGAAGGGGGTCTAAATGAATGGGACGAACTTAAGTCTGTCAGCTTTTGTGATCAGTAGCGATTGTGATATTTCATTAGGTGAAGCATAAATGCATGGCAATACTCACTGTGAACCCTACAGTCTGTGACGTCTGTTGAGTGTCTCTGTTTCAGGACGTGTTATATCACATCTGCCGGATTAAGACCGTTAACTTCAAGAGTATAAAATCGCACTACTTCGTCTACCATAAATCAGTCCCATTACAGGCCTGGACAGGCCCAGAGGGTTCTTGAGAAGTTAATGTTCCCAGATTTCGTGACAACGGCACAGGATTATGGTAGGTTGTCAGCCTTACGCACCGGCCGCATTTACCTCCAGGAAATACTCCTGGTACTCATTTCTGTTAGAGGCTGAGTCGACCCCAGGGCCATAGTGCGAGCGGAAGGATTTTATGTCAATAAAAAATCCACTGACACCAGCTGGGATCGAACCAGCGACCTTCCGATTTGTAGCACAGCACCTTAACCACTGTGTTACCGCGGTCCCCACTTCGTCTACCGTGTCAAGTATAATTCCACCGGTAATCAGTAAGTATTCATCTGTCGTCTGGGGAGATTTTCAGTGTGCCCGTTACAGGCCACATTTTCAAACGACATTAATTAATAAAACAGGCATAATTAATTTTTTTTGACAGACGCGTCTTTGCAAGTAGTTTGACATATCCCGTCGTGTTTTGTGATGTCATGATTGATGGTGCAATACTATTCTTTCTCACCCCACCCTCCTTGTCCAGCCGGATGAATCTTACTGAAGCTGAAGATTTTCGTCAGGTCTGGAGGGACTTCTGTCTCCAGTTATCACGTTTAACATTGGTCGCACCGTCGTTCAGACGTCTGTTTACGTTAGAGTTTCTTTAGAAATTTCATGCCACTACAAGGAATCACAGGTTGTGAAAGAGGATGAAGGAATGTTAGATAGTCCAGTACTCTTGATTCTTAGCATGTGGAAACGTTTGGAATATTTGGATGTTTCCTTATTTTTAGGTGCCCAAAGTCGTATTTCCCATTCCTGAATGCTTGTATTGCTGTGTACTTCACAAAGAGTACCTTCTTTATTGGATATTATTCTGTAGGATTTGTTGGATGCATTTTGGTTACAAATAAAATAAAATTGTCCTTCCAGACAGAAATAAAACTTCTGTTACATAGATGAATTTTCCTTGCATATTTTATATTCAGAGATGATTGGCTTAGTAAGTAGGAAGTATAAACCGCAAACCACAACTGACTTTGTATGAGATTTTATTGCTTGCGACATGGTTCGGCTTTAGTGAAAAGCCTTCGTCAGACAATTGAAAATACGTAAAGAAATTGCTAATGATAAAGGTGATTGAACTGCTCGTAGTTTTGGTTGGCCTAATTTATGTCTTGTTTGTAGCATTAAAAAGCAGTAGGATAGAACATTTCCATCAGATTTTTACAGGAATATTTCCAAATGAGTCGTATGCGCACAAGTGCAGTAAAATTCACGGTGTCTTGTATACAAGCACAAATCATGTCAGGTCCTCAACGCGTGATTTTGTGTTGCTTGCACACACAGGATGTAACCGAATTTCATTTATGCGCGGATGAATGAAGCACCTTGTTTCATAAAGTAACCTTTTTACTGAATTTTCTTAGGTCATTTGAATTATAACGTTACTAAACGAGATACAGAGTGTTTCTTTATCGCTGACTAGAGCAGAGACTATTTGGCCTGCTTATAACGATTGCTCGCGGAAATGCTTACACACCAGCAGAGTCGAGACATGCCGAGTCGGGATTCTTGATACCGCAAGCTTCATTTTCTTCATTCGGACTCCAGAGATCGGGCGTGAGGTTTGCTATTGTGCGTTGGGAAGTGAATGTGGATTTCTTTACTGGTACACTGTTCAAAGTGTACTACAAACCTACTGTATTCGCGCGGACCTGATTGGACTCGACTCGGTCGGTGTACACCCCTCCGAACTCGTAGAGTCTGATTGGACTCGACTCGACTCTGTTGGTGGATACGCACCATTAGGACGATTTCTCTAGCTCTTCTGTCTGTTGCTTAATGATGAAGAGCGAGAGAGGGACTTTATAGCTGCGACAGCGTCACTCTGTCCGCTACTGTGAATTCTAACTTCGTTTGGCCTATTTGACTGTGTTAAAATTCAGTGATGTAGTCTATTTCTGTTGCTTATGGAGTTGATTTCGTTTTTATTATTTGGTTTCTGCTTATACTGAATGGTAAAACGGAAAATTGCAGACGTGGATGTTGAATCATGTGTGGAGGTAGTGGAGGAAAGGCTTGACATGTTGATGTCATAACTTGGTGGTCTGTGAATGTCTTCTACGCTTGGTCGCTTACGCCCCAGGAAATGGCCCCAATCGGTTTGGAAACTGGATAGGTCCCTATGCTTGCCTATGCCGGCAAGCGAAGCTCTGTCCTTCCGGCCTGTAGCCACTCGTCTCATTGGTGCTTTTCTGTTTAGCTGTGTATGTGAAAGTGAAGAATAAACACATATTTGTATTCAGAAACCGTGGCACACATACCTGAAGAACGAATCACGGGCGTTTTAAGATACGCTGAAGCACTTCACGAATAGGAATTCCACACACGTAGTTGCCGGTTCGTTTTAAAACATCACTTGGCGCCCAGAAGTAAGAAAACAGTGACACAGACGTAGCTACTTGGCACGTAGATATAACAGAGAATCTTGGACGACTCAAGAAGACTTGACTCACAGACTTAGAAAAATAGAAACGAAGTTGAATCCGATGCACTGACGAGGAAACGAATTGTATACACGCAGCTTGCAGTGCGTTTACGGACAGGGTGAATAGAGATACAGGGAACGGCCACCCACAAAAAGGGATATTTCTCAGGCATAAATTTTTTTTCGTGGCAACAGTTAGAAGTTGGAGAGTGTTCCAAGACGACACAAAATTTGTTATTCTTTAAACGGAGACCAGGTTATATAGAGAAGATTGATATTACCCTGCGGTTTAAAGCAAAGCGCGAGAAAGGTGTGATTACCATATCTCACGCAGCTCACCTAAGTGGAAGATGCTTACTGGCCGTTCGTCCACAGCTAACTGAAAAGACGCACAATGGTATTATGCGGAGGACGAGCAGTAAGCTCATTGAAGCATTATGGGCCATGGAACCGTACTTTTTAACGTATATACATATGGCAACTTACATGCAGGGTAAGTGTTGCAGATGTGTAGTGTAGACCCACAGCACGAGCGTTAAGATAGATAATTGACAGAAGGTACGAAGGAAAAGATTTGTAACGTAAGAGAGCGTTTTACTCAGGAAAACAGCCGTGTCGGCGCATTTTGAATGCCAGTGTTACTCTACAGTTTGAGAAACCTAACACGCGAACCACATAAACTTTGTTTCCATTGGTAGGTTTCTGGAAGAGTAACACACAGGTGAAAAGTAAAATCACTCGTCGGCACGGAAGGCAGGGGTTGCACCAACGTGTTTTCCCAAGATGTTATGATGCATGTACATATGGAGCAAGTGTTGAACGGTGAGCTGTTCCACGATTAGGGATCCTTTTGTGCCCATTTTGCTATGACTTCCCGGTGTTACGTGTTTTATAGAGCTTCGTCGCGATGTCCCGGAATATTCGGTCCCGGACACCAAATTTCCCTGATTTATCCAATCCAGTCCCCACAAATATACGACGTTTCGACGATGGGTGCGAACATTTGGACTTCCGTGCATTTGGAGACATCATCTACAGGAGGGGTGCAGCCATCGACGAGCCACTGACAGGAAGGTCTGGGAAAGGAAGAGAAATATGTGCAGATTAGTGACTGTGGAGTCTGGACTGAGACTGTGAAGGACGAGGAATGAATGTGTAAAGAATAATCAGTAAATGAACTGCGTTTGATTATTCTTACTCTTTCCGTTATTCTTGTTTTAGTGTAGTAAATTTATGTGAGTCTTTTTTTTTTTTTAAATCATGGCTCGACAGCCTTCGTGGTCCTAGGTTTCCTCTGTGAGGTTCCTTCACCCCCATCTATCTCTGTCTCTCTCTCTCTTTCTCACACACACACACACACTTGGTAGGACTCCCCTGGATGAGTGTAAGGCCCGTCGCAGAGACTGCTCTACCTGACAACACAGAGCACGCGAGCACCCATGCTCCCGGCAGAATTCGAACCCGCAGTCCTAGCAAGCAAGTGGCCGTAGACCCACACCTTAGACCACGTGGTAACTGGGTTCGGCTGTCTTGTACTAGCATTAACACTCTTTGGGTTTTTTTTTTGCGTGATGGTTTAAAATTTTTATCTAAGCCGCCTGATGGTTATGAAGGGTTCTGATTTTTTTTTTAAAATGGAATTCCTGTTCATGGACCGTGTAGTAAGAACCGAATTCAGTGTGTCGTATCATATATAAGCCTTCTATAGTAGCATTTTGAGCCAAAGCCTGTGAATAGAATGCTTTTATGAATTTAATTTCTCCTGCGTGCAATTTGGGCTGATTGTGTTCTTTTGGGAAAGAGCTGCAGCTGAGTCCATCATCTGTTGACTGTATAAATTTCCATTCTCTTGAAATTATCTTCGTGTAAGCAGATCCCGGAATTTGTTTTCTCTGAAAACGTCCCTTGGATCTGTAGCGGGTTTTAGCTTCTGCATTCAATGTTATCTCGGCACGGCAGTTGTGCCTTGCCTCAGACAGCTACCGTGCGGCAAACAGAAGTCGTACGTACGAATTTGTGTTGCATTTTACGAGCAACAAGAATCTTATATCTGTGAGCTTTGCAGGAGGCTTCAATGCACCTTACAGGCTTACCAGCTAACTTTTTTTTTTTTTTTTTACTCTTACGAAGTTTGTCTCGTACGGAGTTATTCTTCGCGCTTACGTACCTGTATTTGTGCGACGCAAGATTGATTTTCCTTTCCTATATCTTTTGAGCTAACTGAGAAGAACCGCCGCAATGACGAAAGTTTCCAGTCCCGGAGTGCTCAGAAGGAAAGTGAGTAATTTATATTTCATAAAGTTTTCTTGCACTCACGAACTAAATGAAGATATTAATTTTGAATACAGGACACTGAAGCTCCGCCTCAAGTACTACAAGTATTGATGTGCTTGTACAGGGATTTCCCTGTACAGCTGAATCATTTATGTGGAAAACTTTAGACATAACGCGACAGGTGGAATCCTGTATGTAGTTTTTTTTCCGTTACAACGTGCATGTTTTTTAGTTACTCTATTATTATACCAACCACTGCATATATATAAAATTTACACATTAAAACATCAAAAACGCTCCGACATCTTTCGGTCCTAGGACCATCATCAGGGATCCGTATCGTCCTTGCTAAAATCACACTATAAAAAGTCACATTAATTTCGTTGCACCAGTTGGGTATTGTGGCAGCATGCCGTGTTGTGTAATGTTATGTTGCGAAGAGTGCCCTGCTACGGATGTGCATTCTGTGCTTCGTTGCGTATCACGCAATCACTAAGGACACACCAGTGGGGCAATTCATTCTCCTAATTTTGGGTGGTAAAGTTCAGTGCACAGTGTACACTCAAGTCAAGAAAGTGTGCTTTCAACAGAATGTACTTTCATCATACTTTCACCTCAGCTGTTTGCTCCCCTACCCTACCTCTGCCCTGTCAATGCCATTAATAAATCGAGAATGCAGAGGAGTATGGAAAAATGTCCAGAATTCTAGTGACAGCTGGTGGGAGAGGGGAGGTAGATGCTTGGAATGCAGATTTTAAGGCGCTAGTGATATGTTTCTTCAAATATTTAACAGAAAATTTTCATAATTTCTGTCTCTATATACGGTCCCCAAAGATACTTCGTGCATTGATTCGCTATTGCATGTTGTAGCTCGTATGGTACATCCTGAACACTAGGATTTTATGATTATGACACTTCTTTTTGGCAAAGGGAAGGGAACTCAGTACCGATTGAAGCGTATAACAGTTCCCGGATATGTAAAAGGACAGAACATTCAACGTGTGAAATGTACATGTACATACAATTCCCGACATGTTTCGGTCCTAGGACCGAAACATGTCGGAGCGTTTTTGGTGTTAATGTTTTAATGTGTAAATTTTATAAATTTTATAAATGTGCAGTAGTTGGTATAATAATTGAGTAACCTGTATGTAAACCTGCTTAGTTTTTACTGCATTGGGTTTATAATACAGTAGTATAAAGCCCGAGTAAATATCGACAGAAAAATAATTATGACCGTTTTTATCCAACACTCCGGATGGTTTTTATAGTTGATACTGTCGTTGATCCACTGTCGTATATTAATCCAAGTTCACATCCGGATGCATGTGTTTAGCCACCTGTATCGGCAGATATCTTGTAGCTTGTATAATTGTGGGTCTGTTTATCTTGTGTTTACATTTGTCACGGCGTCACATCCCAGAAAACCTGAATCCTCTGCGACATCGCCATGAGACCCGAAAATATCGCAAAACTGAAACTTATTCTTTGTTTGTCTTGGTACACCAATAGTTGTTTGCAATGTGGTGCGAAGTTCTTTGTTTGTATAATGAGGCAAAACGTGCCCGACTGTCTGCCGGTTTTCTTTCCTGACTGTAATGCATAGCGTACTGGTGTTTTATTGCTCCCAATCCTTACGTCTTTGTTCTCGGAAACCACCATTACCACTCTGGGGAACTGTTTGTCTTACGGAATATGACGTTCGTTATTCGCACATTGAAACGTTTTACGTAGAAATTGTTCTTTAGTAATTCGTTAAGTTGGGTCAAGAAGCAGGCGCACTCTGTTATCTCTCCGCTGATATATAATATCGTCCCTTCGCGCAGCTTTGGAAGCTGTCCGCAAGATGCATTATTGCTTCTATACTTCACAAGCTTCAGGAGGCCATAAAGAATCCCGTTCGTAGTAACAAACATGCGGGCTGTCACCGTGTCGGGCATGCATCTTCGGGGTTCCGTGATTTAGGTAAGAACCCAGCAGCCCTAAATTTAGAAACTGTGTACCGAATGGTGTGATATCTTAAACAGATGGAAAGATAATTTTCATGAACTCCTCAATAGCACGGAACAGGATAAAGGACCATCTATAATGCAGGACTATAAAGATACGAATGAGGAAGACTCCGCACCTACAGTAGAAGAAGTGGAAGTGGCAGTTCAAAAACTAAAGAATTATAAAGCCCCAGGAACAGACAATATACCAGCGGAATTATTTAGATATGGTGGAAACAAATTAGTAGAACACATACTATTATAAAGGATATTTGGCAAAAGGAAAAGATGGCAGCGGAATGGAATGTGAGTATAATTTACCCCATACATAAAAAGGGGGATATAATGGAATGTTCGAACTATAACGGTGTAAACCTTCCAAATACAGCTTATAAAATATTGTCTAATATATTGTTTGCAAGAATTTCACCATTTTCTGAAAATATAATTGGGAACTATCAATGTGGTTTCCGGAAGAACAGATCCACAACC
>Ga0123352_10017154_pt1 | contig 11546 bp, 5 predicted proteins | sample TergutLab28metaG_FD_89700 | JGI IMG/M metagenome (GOLD analysis project Ga0123352, IMG submission 89700) | Labiotermes labralis P1 segment gut microbial communities from Petit-Saut dam, French Guiana - Lab288 P1 | ecosystem: Host-associated > Arthropoda: Insects > Digestive system > Gut ...
CATATATACATACATACTTACATACATACCTACATATATACGTACATACATACACACACATACATACACACAAACATATATATATATACATACACACATACACACTTACATACACACATACATACATACATACATACATACATACATACATACATACATGCATACATACATACACACACACATACGTACATACATACATACACACACACACACACACATACATATATACTTTAAAGATAACCGATAGATTGTTAAACCCCTACTATATAGAACAATCAAAGCAATGTAAAGCTTGTAGTGTTGTAACAAAGACAACTGTAAGATAGTTAATCCTTACTATATACACTAATCAACCGAAAGTAAAGCTCAAAGGATAGTTCGAAAGAGAAATGTACAATTGCTAAACTTTACTAAATATAACAACCAAAGGAATGTTAAACTTGCAAAAAAATTGCAAAAGATCTGTAAAAAAATGTTAAACCTGACCATATACAACAATCGAAAGGAATGTAAAGCTTGTAATACAGTTACAATGAATACTGTAAGATTGTTAAACTTAGTTATATAGAACAATCAAAGAAATATAAAGCTCTTAGTATTACCGCTGTAATGGAGCAAGCAATAAATTATATTTTTAAAAAATACATACATACATAACACACATTGCATACGTTACATATATTACATACATAACATACATTGCACACATTACATATATTACATGCATAACATACATAACATAACATACATACATACATAAATACATTGATACATACATACACACACACACACCTACGTACATGCATATGTACAGCGATTTCTTCAAACAAACACGGTAATAAACCCTAATCTCAGTAATCACACTGTTTAACGAACGTACACATTCTAAGAGCAGGAACATCTCAGAATGGAGAGTTATAAACACTCCTTGATATTTCGTTACACAATCCTTACCTATCTTGTTTAACTTTAAGAGGAATTAAACGTGTTCCCTACAGGGAGGGTCTTCGCACTGCATTACCTGACTGCCGCCATCGTGTGTCTGCTCTGTAGAGAGTGAAAAGGCGCATTAGAACACTAGCATTAATGAGAGTTTTTGTTTTATCTCACACTTTCAGTTTATTCAAAAAAACTGTACAAGTCGTTGTTTATTTTACACGTTCCGTCTGTCGCAGTTCAGTCTGATCGGTTCTAAGCATGCGTGTCACTTTCAGACACTGAATGGTGGACTTCTACATCTGCAATTTGACTGACCGAATGAAGAAAATACGGCTTTACAGCGCACGGTTACGTTTCTACGACATTTGAAATCCCATTGTTGTCGTCTTATGGTTTTGGGTCGTGCAAGTCTTCGACATTGAACGATGACTGGAGTACAGAGCGAAGGGTCTCTGCCATCAGTCCGTACCGCGCAGTAAACATACTGCTTCTCAGTTATAAAAACCAGTCAGTTAAAGAAAGCTGTTTAGGGAAATAATCGCCAGTTGTTCTGAGATCCACATAAGACACACAAATACATCGTGAGGGCAGAATGTAGAACAGCTGAATAATAAACTGGTGGTACATATAGTGACCACTGGGCTTTGAAGGGGCAAATCTCTGTTATAAAAAGGCCAGTTAATCCTGTATAGGGAAATAATCGCTGTTTGTTCTCAGATCCACACAAAACATATCAATACAATGTGTTAGCGGAACACAGAATTGTTGAATGTTAAATTGGTGGTACATATATTGACCACTGTGCTACAAAGTGTCTCTGTTGTAAAAAGCAATCAGTTAATTCTGTATAGGGAAATAATCGCTGTTTGTTCTCAGTTACACACAAAACATATAAATACATTGTGTGGGCAGAACGTACGTGTAGAAGTTTGAGCGTACCTTAAATAAACACTGGGTGAATTGTTACAAGGATAACAGTGTCACTTGTTCAGCACGCTTGCGACCAATTTCACACGTTTCTACAGAACTTGGTCAGGATGTTACAGAAACTTTGTTCTGCCATCTGTCAGATCAGCGTTGCTCTTCGTCTAAAGGTCTAAATACGGAGCAAAACTAGCGAAATTTAATAACAGATACACAGGTTTGCAGAACTTAAGTCAAACCACAGACGTTGCCCGATCGACAAATAACGTGTGGTCTCTGTAGTAGCTACCAGATGACGTACGTGCCAGCTGTGCTTCCTCGCAATGTACACAGCTGCAGTTGGCACGGTGAAGTTGTTGCTAGGTTCACCTCCACAAGGCCACACCACTTTCAAAAATGCTTTCTATCTTCTGAGTGTATTCATAGCTTTACTCACCGTGAACGTTATATGTTACGGATAGACAAATGCTTCGTGGTGCGTGCACTGTTCATCTCCTCTCACCACATTGCCTCTCTAACGCCGCGCTTGCATCAGGAAGTACTGCGCTGTTTAGAATTTCGTAGCGGTACAGTTCTTGTAGGGAGTGGCGCCTCTCGCTGGGTGGTTGGTGCCCTGCTACGTGGTCTCTTCTTTCGGGGCGTGCAAAAAAGTCCGCTCTTGGACTTCGTAGTTTCTTAGTTTTATTCTATAAACAAAAAACATCACATGATATTATCCAGGCCCACCCTTTTCACGAACACGTAAACAGTAGTATCTTGACGTTCGGCAACTTCGACCTTTCGTGGCCACCTATTTTAATATGATCATTTCAACCTTTCGTGATTGATTCCGAAGAATCGAGGTCAGAACACGTAGCTGGCGTGTAGGCTCCCACTTCACTGTCCTATTTTTGCGAAGATCACTCTCAGTTCAGTCAAACTCTGTCTTTCTTTAAGTCAGCTTTATTGCATCTTTGCTCTAAGTAGTTAGATTCTTTTCCAGTCGTTTATGTATTCTGCCCGTCCAAGGAGTGCATATTTTATTAAAAATAAAATTCCCTGCTTTTTAAGTTATCTTCTTGTTGTTATTAATAAGTTCTTGGAACCAAATATTGCATTTAAAAAGGATATCGATAATCGTGACTGCTCTATCGGTACAAACAATTGTTATGTCCAGATTCTCCTTCCACAAGTCTTCAAACCCACCGACATTCATCTTTTAAGGTGCTTGGTGTTTTAGGGTCGGCAACGTTTCCTCCTTCTCTGTTGAAGCTATTAGAGTGATGTTTGATGCTAAACAAATGTCCGTTTAAAAGAAAATCCGTCATGGTCTCTCTACCTGACGGTACACAATGTGCAGCGCAATGTTCTGTGAGGTGCCAACAGACATACCGGGGGGCCGCTGACAATGTGTGAAGGCAGTGACTGATCGTCACAATTTAATTGTGCCTGTTGCGCCACAAAGACTCTGTCATCTATCTTCTCCATGCTGACATTCCTGTATCCAATTCTCATTACCACTGGCGGCACAAAAACACAAATATGTCACTCGTAACAATGCGTGCTGTTCCATGGACAGGCGATTCGTTTTCTGAACGCCATCGTAGCATCACGTGACACCTCCCCCTACTACATTACAGCCATGCGCTGCCCAAATCCACAGTCCATCAAAATTACACGCAATCTACAGTACATTAACCCTTTAAGCGTGAGACTGACCAATCGCTTCCATCTAGTGCCTGGGTTGAGAATGAGTGGAGCTATGCCTCCAGTACCCCATTTATTCATGGCGCGTAGAGGGACGATTTTGCCTTTTCTACCTTTCACCCGGTGCAACATGTTTATTCAAAACACTCTCCTTACCAATACGTACAACCAGTCTCTCGTTCGCCCTTCGCCCGGGATGGCTTCCAGTGACACCGCACTGCCTACAGCTACTCTGTAGTTATTTAAAAGTAACAAAAACTTGATATTTTAAAGAATTTTCTATTAAACATACTGTACTGTACTTTGTCATTTTGCTGCATACGTTTATTCAATACTGGTTACCTGAGGCACGGAGAACATCTACTAACTGCATGGAGCAGAACCCTTCCTGAGAGCTGACCGGTTCTCAGCCAGTCAAGACAAACCCGCATTTTATGGGACCCGAATGTTCGTTACCACGTTGACTAGATCCACCCGCCTTTCCCTGTCCTGAGCCAGATCAATTCAATCTATGCCCCCCTATCACTCTACCTGAAGATCCATCCAACCATCTACGCCTAAGTCTTCCAAGTGGACTCTTTCCCTCAGGTTTCCCCTTCAAAACCTTGTATACGCCTCTACACTCCCCCGTATGTGCTACATACACCACCCATCTCATTCTTCTTAATTTGATCACCTGAACAATATTGGGTTCAGTAGTGCAGATCATTAAGCTCCTCATTATGTAGTCTTCCCCACGCCCCTATTACCTTCGTTTCTTTGAGGCCCAAATTTTTTTCCTCAGCACCCCTATTCTCAAACATCCTCAGCCTACCTTCCTCACTCGATGTGAGCGACCAAGTTTCATACCTATACACGGCAGGAAAAATTATAGTTCTGTGTATCTTAATATTTATATTATTGGATAGCAAAAACTGGAAGACAAAAGATTCTGCACCGAATGATAGCAAGCAATCCTTGACTTCAATCTGCTCTTATTGTCTGCCTGAGTAGAATTTTGATTCGTTAAGTTTGTTCTCACATATTTGAACTGTTCCAAACTTTCAGATTTTTATAATGTGACTTCGTCCTGCATTCTCATTTCGATTCATGACTATGTACTTAATTTTATCAGCATTTTCTTTTAGTCCAGTCTCCTTATTAGCAACTACTAAAGCCTCTGTGTTTTTCTTTATGGTATGTAGGCTTCTGCCCAATATATTAACATCAGCATAAAACAAAAGCTGACGTGTAACATTTAATTTCAAGCCATCCAATTTTATCTGAACACCTTTAATGGCGTACTCTAAAGCAAAGTTGAAAAGCAATGGCGATAAAGCACCCCTTGTTTCAAATCATTCTTAATACGTAATATGTCAGATAAATGTTTGCCTAACAGGAATCTACCATAGGTTTAATTCACACACATTCTTATTAGCCTTACCACATGGCGATACCAAACTAAATGAGAATATTATACAAGACCTCCCTTCTAAGTCATAGCCTTTCTCGCAGTCTATAAAGTGCTAATGTACTGCTTTTATTGTATTCCTATTTTTTTCTCGAGTATTTGACGAATGCAGAATATATGATCAATAGTTCACTTGTTACGTCGAAACCCACACTGATTTCCTCAATAATTTCCTCTGCATATGGAGTTAACCTTCACAGCAGGATGCAGTATAACATTTACACGAATTTGACAGAGGTGATACGCATCCATAATTACAAAAGTGGGTTTATCACTATTCTTATCAATAGGTATTTAGTGCCCCCGTGTATAGTGCGCCTACACTAATACCGCGATCGGCACTGAGAGCAATTATTCTACAAAATTCCCACTCTATAATATACACATTACATACCACGCATCGCTGCCACCAGACGATATCTATTCTACCCGTATCGTCAATGTGCTGTCAACTTAATTCCCGGGGATTCGAAATTCGGAACACAAGGATAGTATAACAAATCTCAATAGTATTCAAATTCCAAATAAATGTACTTATATTCTAAGTTACCCAATAAAATATCTATACACTTTCAATAATCTAGTATATACCTAATATGTGTAAAATTTAAATCTAAAATTCAATTAAAGTAGTTGCTTCACCTCTTTTTGTGTCGTAATGTAAGTTAAGTAAATTTTGAATTTAAAATTCTATCGTTCAACAAGTAAAAATTCCAAAATTGCTGAACTCACGAACGAAGTTTTAACCAAATAGTAATTTCTGCACAGTCAACAAGACTCAACTTTTAACAAAAACAAACCACTGCACTTTGTCATTATAGTCACTCTTATAATTGTTCATTTTGTTTTAAATCACTGCTGTAATTCTTCCTCCTGTAAAAGTTCCTCACTCAGTAGGCACCATACAGCCAGCAGTACACATCAAGTGACAAACAAACACTACCTCGGTCCGTGAGCAGGTGAGTCTCTTTGTGCCTCAATCAGCCAAAATTTATAAATCCAACCTAGCAACTTAAGCATTCTTAAAGTTTTTCCAACTCTGAGGCGATGGCGCTGCACGTTCCGGCACAGTTCAAGTAATATGAACCCCCTACTTGTGGCGCGCTTGCAAATCTGTTTCCTGTTAACAGCGTTAACATGCAATGGAGCACTATAATGTACACTATTTCACAATTCAACAATGAGCCCCACAAGTACAGTCCCATTCATTACATAAGTATTATGTGCATATCCTTGATGCATATTCGGTTAGTGAATGTGGACTCCTTAAAACTGTGTTTGCTTCCAGTGGAATATTACTGTGACGTCAGTATATGGTGGTGATCATTAGAACAGACAATATAAATGCTACAGGCTGCCCAGTTAAAAGCGGAATCCACATACGTAATACACTGTGTTGTGTAATTTTAATTTATTACGCGTTAAAGTAAGACCCTCTGACGCACTTGACATGTGGTGAGCAAACTGCTTAACACGGTAAGCAAAGGAAGTATAACGTAACATTGTGACGCGTTCGCGTAACCTTTTTGCGGTGTTAACCACACTGCAATCTTTGTGTGTGTGTGTGTTTTGTGGTTGAGTTGCATGTCACCGTAAACTGTATAAGAATATTGATTGTATGCACAATAATGCTTCTATGGTACATTTTATATCACCAACAGCAATGCAAATTATCCGTAACAATTCTCGAAATAAATTGTATTCCAACTAATTTAGGCTGTTTTGCACATGTTCACATAAACGCTGCACTGAAACAATATGAATTTCGTTTGCTCATGGCTTTCTTTAGACGTACATTTTGGCTAAACAGACCGTAATGACGTGTAAGTCGCTGCGCAGTTTTCGTACTTTTTATTAAGTGTTGCCGTTAAACGTCGACACTTAATAAAAAGCGGATCAGACGGCAATTATCATTTATGAAGCAATGAGTATTAAATGTTACGACTGTGTGTCTGTATTCTTGCCTTAGTTACTGAACATATACAGAACGCCTATTCCACGCAGCGTTATATTGTCATTTGGGGCGTGTCATGGCTGTACCATATTTTTCCACATTATCGCAGAAAAACGGCACGATTTCGGGAAAAAAGAAAACCTGAAAGTGCGTTTTTTTATTTTCTCTACAACATTCGTGTGGAAAAAAAATGTCATTCAAAGAGGAATTGGGCGACATATCGTAATAAATATACATAGGTCTTCCTGCAAAGTGCCTGTTACAGTTGTCAGATTTTGATGAAATCGATGGATTTTCGGAATATTATCAAATCTGCAATTTCATGAGAATCCCTCTCGTGGGGTCCGGGTTATCCGTTGCGGACAAACGGGAGAACAAAGACAGACACAACGAAGACTACCGTCTTTTTTTTTTTTCGCAATTTTGCGAACCCGCCTAAAAACTGTTTAAATTTCGTATGTGGATATTTCCGATATCTCTCCTGAGATTTCTCAACATTTTGTCCTCTGCGTGGATTATATGCCTTTCAGTGTCTGTTATTTTGTCTATGTATGTGGCTGTTTAAGTGCCGATACTAGTGATCGGGCGGTCTAAGACGTGGGTCGCCGGCCACATACTTGCTGGGATTGTGGGTTCGAATCCCGCCGGGAGCATGGATGTTTGTCTATGTATGTGGCTGTTTAAGTGCCGATACTAGTGGTCGGGCGGTCTTAAGACGTGGGTCGCCGGCCACACACTTGCTGGGATTGTGGGTCCGAATCCCCGCCGGGAGCATGGATGTTTGTCTCTCGTGAAGGTTGCGTGTTGTGTGGTAGAGGTCTCTGCTTCGGTCTGATCACGAAACAATTTAAGGGAAGGTCATGACTCGGCATCGCGTCGAAGGCCCACAAAAATAATAGTGGCCATTAAAGTAACACCATCTGTTAGAGAAAGTTAGCAATGGATTGACTTCACCACTTTACACTGTTTCACAGAACCTCGTACAAAACTGTACTGTCGCAACGCAGTCTGCATCCTGGGGTTTTAGCACAGCTGTAAGTTTGTATGGTTTCAGACGAAGCTGTAGTGTGACTGCCTATACAGATGACTTTGATACACCGGTTTCCTGGGATAACCGTCTTTAAATATTGTCGTGTAGGTGGTTCAAATCTTACTCCAATATTGTCCAGTGTTTCTTCTGAAATAACATGTCGTGTTCGCTCACGCTTGTTATTTTAAAAAATGCACCTTTCCGACGTTTCGTTCACCAGTCGATATGTTGTTTTCGAAGCAAATATAACGCCAGGACACGGACTTTGAAATTTGCTACGACACTTTTTACGTGAATTTTTTCTTACATAGATTTCCACAAACAAACACCATCTATTACACTGCACTACTTACTCAGGAACCACAGAAAAAGTATGAACGCCTTTTGCACTCAGCAGACGAAGCTGGACTGCGCGACAGTTTCGGATGAGTCATTGTAAAGGAACGCGCTGCGAACAGACTATTGACAGCGGATCATACAGAGCCCGATAACGCACCGACGACGCGGGTGTCAATTCACATGAACGCTTTGTACAAATATAATTGTTGAGTATCGGAGTACTCGCAGTATCCGATACTGCGAGTACTCCGATACTCCACCAGCTTCCTAGAACTCAGTACCGAACACACTCTTCCATCTACAAGACTGCCTATACCGTTGGCATGCAAACAGATTATACCATAACTGTACGTACAACCGTCTTCCTGAAGACGAACCCTCGGGTTCGAAACTTGTAGAAGACATCGTAAAAGTTACAATATTAGTTTAACAAAGGTGCATTTTTTTGTTTATGTTGTGCCATTATATTACAATAAACGGTGCAAAAAAATAAAAAAAAACATAAAATTATATATAAGTGTATATAAATAAATAAATAAATAAATATAAATATATATATATATATACCGTATTTGCCGCCTCATAAGGCGCCACAAGCAATAATAAGCACGCTGCAATAAGGAAGGCACTTTTGCGCATTTCATATCCTCATATCCTCCGATGTTAAGAGGCAGGTTGATGCTTGGGGACATTTTTTGAGGGGGGGGGGGAATAAATGCATCTTACGAAGGTGGAAATGCGATAATTCAGGTACTTTATAAAATACCTAGTTATTTTATACATTAAAGGTGCGTTTCGATCAGAGTGTAAATTAAAAGGAAAGCACACACTTAACTAAAACAAGAAAATTAACAGTAATTAGTTACTCCATAAAGCAGCTACTGCGCACCAGTTAGTGTTAACAGTAAAGAAAATTAAACACTGTAACTGACAAGTTTATAGAATGATTAGTAATACCATGAATTAGCTGTTTCAGACGGCGAACCTTGAACCATCGTTGCCACCTTCTGACTAACACAGCTGAAGTATGACATAACAACAAATGTGACTAGCAATACATATCAGGCCTCCAAGGTGTTTGTCCGCATTGAACTATAATGCTGTTTTTCTTAGTGTCTCATTCATGGTTTTGTTTCCAGGTTACTGGCAACGACTGTGATGTCAGTGTGCGTCGTCGTCATGGCTTACCAGGTTCTTCAGTGTGAAAAAGGGAAATCGCATTACAGTGTATTACAGTATAAGTGAAAATTTTGTGACATTTCTTGGAAGGTAATAATCAGAATCATGTCAGCTTTGTGGATTTGAATTATATTAATTTTGGGGTGATAACTGATGTGTAGATAAAGGATTGTTATTTTTGCCATGTCTTGGGTTCATTTTTGGGACAGAGTCATTGCGAATATTATGGGAGGGCAGCTGCTGGATCTAATGAATAAACGGCATTTGAATATCAAACGAACGGTTGAGGATCTGCCGATGAAGAAGTGTAACTTCGTCTGCATATTTGAATTTATTCAAAACTGCTTGCAGATTTCATACAGTCTATAGAAATTCACAACATTTTTATGTTTTTTAACCTTTGAATCCGTAATTTGAACGTTTTTTGACAAATTACAGGTAGCGTGTATAAGGTAGAGGTGGTAGGTAGATGACGTAACAGTGGAAGGGTGTAAGAGTAAGTACGTAGAGATGAGTGTGGCAGGTGATGTTAAGCGTTAAGGTGTGAAGTGAAGACACTGAATAAAACTGACTGTGGAAAAGGCTGTCGTGCAGGCTTAAGACACGGTGGGTAGTTCGTACTCAAACAGCCGCCGTATCAACTGCGGAAGATCGTGGCGTCGAATGATGTAACAAATAGCATGAAGGGAGGGACTCGGTACAATACCGACATGTACTGCAGTGCCCTTCCCTTGAATTTTAGCGCTCCTTACTTTTATTTTGTAGGAACCCCGTTCTTATGTCTCGGCCAGGTCATAGGTTATCCTGGCTGAGAGGTTCCATAGTTTTCCTCAATCCAGTCTCTCCAGACTAGGTTTCCACAGAAGACCGTTAGGGGGTTTGCGAAAAATCGTGTAGTGAATGAATACAAATTTTGAATTACCGCGAAATATTCCAAATTTCCCTCGAAATATCGCTAGAATTTTGGACCAGCAATTGGAAGTACTGGAGCAATTTGATGCTTTTATATTTAAAAATAGAGTAGATGATACAAAAACCCAAATCTTGAGAAGTTTTCTTGACAGTAATTTAGCAGTAATTAAATTGCGTTCCGTGTTATCAGCTTTTTCTGGCCTCTGAGCATTTTCGTAGATAGTAGTTGTTCGGGATATGAGAAGTCCCTTGAGGGATTTCTCCGTAGAAACAAATTTCGGTAAACACGAGATCAGTCCCACTTAGCACGTTACCTTCAAGTAGGCCATTTCCATTTCATCTCATGTCCTTCGTAGTTCATGATTCGTAACGAATGAGCTCGTTTAATAAGCAGTTATCAAACAAGTTATATAACCTGGCGCAGACACGAGACGTCGTACGATTCGGCGCAGACACGAGACTTCTTACGATTTGGAGCCGAAACGAGACTGGTTACGACGATACCACGTACTGTGTGACAGACACGAGACTTCGTACGATATTGCGCCGACACTATTCTTCTTACATTTTGAAGCGGACACGAGACTTCTTACGTTGATACCACGTACTGTGTGGCGCAGACACGAGACTTCTTACGATGATACCACGTACTGTGTGACGCAGACACGAGACTTCTTACGATGATACCACGTACTGTGTGGCGCAGACACGAGACTTCTTACGATGATACCACGTACTGTGTGGCGCAGACACGAGACTTCTTACGATGATACCACGTACTGTGTAGCGCAGATACGAGACTTCTTACGTTGATACCACGTACTGTGTGGTGTAGACACGGGACTTCTTACTTTGATACCACATACTGTGTGGCGCAGACACGAGACTTCTTACGTTGATACCACGTACTGTGTGGCGCAGACACGAGACTTCTTACGATGATACCACGTACTGTGTAGCGCAGACACGAGACTTCTTACGTTGATACCACGTACTGTGTGGCGCTGACACGAGACTTCTTACGATGATACCACATACTGTGTGGCGCAGACACGAGACTTCTTACGATGATACCACGTACTGTGTAGCGCAGACACGAGACTTCTTACGTTGATACCACATACTGTGTGGCG
>Ga0123352_10017158_pt1 | contig 11545 bp, 4 predicted proteins | sample TergutLab28metaG_FD_89700 | JGI IMG/M metagenome (GOLD analysis project Ga0123352, IMG submission 89700) | Labiotermes labralis P1 segment gut microbial communities from Petit-Saut dam, French Guiana - Lab288 P1 | ecosystem: Host-associated > Arthropoda: Insects > Digestive system > Gut ...
AAGACTGTACATACAGCAACAGGCATTTGTCAAACATACTGCTGTCTGTTTGACAAATGCCTGTTGCTGTATGTACAGTCTTGAACTCCTGATGATGGACGGAAAGACCTTCCGAAACATGTAGAGTGTCATTCCAAAATAAAATAAATTTGATACATTGGCGCATCTAGTTGGTTTTACTATAAAAAAAAGGTTTTAAACTTCATTTTATATATATATATATATATATATATATATACCCTAAATTGCGGATGGTGGAAGTTATATAGAAGTAATACTCCTTGTTTTTGTTTCGTAGATGTTGTCTGCGTGGATGAATGTCTTTTTATCAAAACGCCGTAATCCGTAATTAATATGTACCAAGGCAGGAAATGCCAATTAATTTTTAAGATGTATCGGAGTATCGGCGTGTATGTGTCTGCGTGTTGCAGTGCAACTCGTGACTTGTGTTTGTCTTTCCTGTCAAGTGAGGGTGTAATGTAAGTGGGTGTCTGTCACAACATTATGGCGCCTCTTCAGGTCAATATCGGCGAATGGTACGATAAGTGTAAATAATGAACTGAAAAGAGACTGGTTGGAAGCAGTCTTGGCCTAGCCTGAGGTACCATCCCAGCATCCGTCTGCAGCTTTAGATAAAAAGCGCAGAAGTTTCTTTAAGTCTCGTTACTTTGTGTCCGTGTCATTATTCGACCCGAAGGTCTTACCGAGTTCAAACCACGATCTTTACCGCTAGAGCCATTCTGCTGTGTGGTACAGCTTAATTATTCCCTTAGAGCTCAATGATATTTACCACATGGCTCAGAAATGTTATCACCGGCCTTTCACTTTGGAGAGCTGGGTTCAATTCCAGGCCAGAGTAAGTGTGATTTGTGGTTGAAAACGTGGAACACTGACAAGTTTTTGTCCGGGTGCTTTGGTTTTCTCCTGTCATTATTCTACGGATGGTCCACACTCATTCGTCTTTGACCGTGGCTTTGCATTCTTAGCAGTTGAGTGCGTCAGTACGTAATATTTAAAAAAAAAAACTTACATAGAACACCAGTTTAAAAAATCTGCCTCTTTTCTCGTAGAATTTATGTCTCGCCCAACTCTCAGAATAAAGGCCGGTTATTTCCTTACACAAAATTAACATGCTGGTTTTAAGAACTGAGACAGAGTCTGGGCTGTGTAAGTCAAAAACCGACTTCAAATTTTATTTAGCTTAACCCTTATCCTGCCAACGTGCAGTATAGGGTGAGCTCCTAATAATGTCAGCAAATGACAGATGGGATTTAACTCGGCTTTTAAAGGGTTAAATATTCAAATGTTTAAAACATTATGTCCTTAATAGTGCCTCATTTTAATTTCCAATTATACCCTAACCCCAACTCAGATCATAGGTAATGTGGTGAGAAACAGAACGATTCCTTCAGCAAGAAGCGTTGCTATGAGAACTTAAAATTCTCTATATTAGTCACTTACTTCAGCACTCCCATGGGCTAGGTAACCAATGATCTGGATTATCTTTTTCTCTCCATTCATCCATATTTTTTTATGATTAAGTCATATTGCGCCAGACAATTCCGTGGGCAAATACAAAATTGTGACTGATAGAGGTGTGCAAGAATTGCTTGCTAACTTGCATGTAAATATCTGTACGTAGAACACATTAAATGTTGTGGTCACTTTCTGATTCTGGTTGAAGTCTGACAAAGAAAAGACGCTTCGCACGAAGACCTCTGTATATTCATGACGTCACTGTGACTTTTCTTCAGAATTGAGACAGATTATTTTACAGGGTAAGCTGAGGTTAAGTTTGTAATTGGGACAGACTGCCTTTTCTGCATGGCACATTCTCAGGCTGAAGAAGCTGTATTTTCAGGCACCAAGTTATTATAGAGCAACTGGGAAAACAAAAGGTTCTTGCCCATTTGTTCACTGCTTTATTCATTCTTGCCCATTCTGGAAACTGTTCTGTTTCTTTAAGTATATATTCATTGTATTGTGCAATTTTGTTGGCAAATATCCACAAGCACTTCAGCTTTTGCTGTTGTCAGGTGGCGATCTGATCCTTTTCTGTAACGGACCCCTCATCAGTGTTCCCGAACCTTTTTTTTGTGGTAGCGTTACTTAAAACATTTATCGGATCCATACACACATAAAGTCATATATTAAGAATCAAATGTAGCGGAATACGAACATATAAGTCTTAAGTCACTCTGATAAAAACGTAGTTTAATCGAACTGAATTCATTGATTTGAAATGAATTTTCTTTTAACTCGTTTCTTGTGCGGAAAATAATTTATGTACCGTCTGTTTTCTGAACTGTTTCTGTGCTGGATGTTACTACGTTTGCTATAAACAGTGCCAGTGTAATGTGTCATGCTGTTAAGAGGGGTCGGGATCACATGTTGGGTATAGCGGCTGTACAACCTGGCAGCTCTGGGTTCGAACTCCCATGCAAGCAAGAAATTTTATTTTCTTGACACCCTTCAAGACCGGAGATAGGGGCCCACACGGCCTCCTGTAAAATTTGAGGGAGGGGGTGTTTGCCGGAGGGTAACGCGTCCGGCACTTGGCCTTCATCACGCACCCCGATCTAGCTTCGAGGTTAAGAATGAGTAGAGTTATACCCTTGCTACCCTAGTGTGCATTCACGGCATGTTACAGGGCGATATTTATTTTCAAAGGCATACTTACTTTCTTTCTTATTTTCTTACTTACTTAATCCTTGGAGCAGAGTTCTTCTTCGGAAGCTAATCGGTCCTAAGCTAGTCAAAAAATTTCCCGCATTTTATGGAACCCTAAAGTTCATTACCAAATTCACAAGTGCCCGCCACCTGTCATTATTCTAAGCCAGATCGATCCAGTTCATGCCCCAACATCCCATTTCCTGAAGATGCATCTTAATATTATCCTATCTACGCCTGGGTCTTCCAAGTGTTCTCTTTCCCTCAGGTTTCCCCACCAAAACCCAGTATACACCCCTACTCTCTCCCATACGTGATTTTTTTCAAAGTCATATTAGGGCTTATTGAAAAACTCTGCAAAATAAAAAAAATTGCTTTTTTGGGTGTTGAGGATGTCAATAAAACTGGTCGCTGAGCTCTTGCGCTCCGCGGAACTAGTCCATGCAGAACTCTGGAAAGATCATCAGATACATGTCTGCTTTCTGAAGTCAAAATACGGGCAGCAACGGCAGCAAGACAGCTCCTCTAAACATCAGCATTGCTATCAAGCAGTATTTGCGCTGTGATTTGTAGTGGACTGGGTAATATACCCAGACGTTTAAGTGCCATACTCACTTGAGTTGCACAGGAGTGAAATTTGCACAGAAATAAAAATTCCCACGAGTCTTCCTTTTCACTTCCTTAGTTTATAGAAAACACGCTGTTAGAAGGCCAGCATGTGTATTACCTTCAGCTGATCAACAGTTTCAATTGGCGCACTGTTGTAATTTCGAACCCTGGTCAAGAAAAAAATTTCTGTCTAAACTTTTTTTTTGTGATATCAGCATTATTTGTTTTATTCTTGTGGAGAAATTAACTAAGTACACCAAAATACGGTCCTACATTTTACACGCGTCGCGCACAAACTGACAAGTTTGCAACTTTGCCACTCTCTTAATTATTAACTTGTAAACAATATTTCGCCTACAATTTGTAGCTATGTTTATGGTCTGTCACCATACAAATATTAAAGTGGATAGCTAGAGTGAAAATTTGATTGTCGCCATCAAGACGAAACCTTAAAATGGACTTCATACGGCCTTCAGTTCGTTGTTTCACATCCTACTAAAAGATTAATCAGCAAACGTTTTGTTTTTTCGAAGACTCTCTTCCGTATATCAATTCAAGCCCCCACATTAAGTGGTTTGTGTATTGTTCCTACCTCATAAGTTCGTAAGTCTGCCTTGTTATTACCGAATGCAGGAAATTACGAATTAAGGATATGAGGAGGCCTCAAGTGGCCTAACGGTCTTACCAAATTTCTTCAAAATTTTTTCATCGATTCTCGAAGTGAAGCCTAAGGAGAGACGGACAGACACTACGATTCCTATCGGCGTTCATGTTAGGCGCATAACAGAAAAGAAAACGTAATAAGCCTGGGTTAGACTGCGTTGAGTCAAATATGTGGTAAGAGTGGATTGGCCTTTGAAACGAAAAGTTTATGGGGTATAATCATTTAAAAAGAATGTCTTCCCGTAGTTTCTGTTAGTGCTGCCTAATTGTAACTTTTATTTGTATTGTAAGGAATAACGATAGCATGACCTTCGCGTCAGGCGAAGTCTCCCTGCTATTCGTTAGAGACGAAGCCTTTTGGGTATAAGAACCGATCTGGACGCTTTGGTGAAGATCGAATTTAATAGCTGCGTCGTTCACCCCATAGTCTGTTCACTATAATCAGGGAGATGCCTGAGGTAACAGATCTGTTTCGTATCAATTCAGCTGCACTCCCTGTGTGTAACAGAGTTAACGTTTGTACTATGAAAGTTTGTTTCTTCCTTTTGGTTGTAACCGTTTCTCACGATTGCTGGTGCTATCGATCGAATGGCTTGCTGTCAGCATCTCTCGACCTGACTGCTGCACACTGGAGGGTCCTAAAAGTGAAAGAGATTTGAAGGATGTAAGAGACAAGTCCTATAAAATCGTGAGACGTGTTCCATCTGCACGGTTCGCAAGAAATTTGTTCTCATGCCGAATCCCAATTCAGAGGCGTGTGAAGTAGGATAGTCTCATAATGCGTCTGCCACTCTTATACCGACCGCAGTTTTCCCTCTCTCTAGGGATATTGTGATTTAATTAGCGTCCAAGCGTGTTCATTACCTCATTTAAAAGTGCCCGCCACCTGTCTCTATCCTGAGCCAGCTCGATCCAGTCCATACCCCAACATCCCACTTCCTGAAGATCCACCTTAATATTATCCTTCCATCTGCGTCTGGTTCTCCCAAGTGGTCTCTTTCCCTCAGGGTTCCCCATCAAAACCCTGTGTACGCCACTCCTCTCCCTCATACGCGCTACATTCCCCGCCAATATCATTTTTCTGGATTTTATAACCCGAAGAATATTGGGTTAGGAGTAAGATCATTAAGCACCTCAATATGTGCAACTATATTACATGTATAATATTTAACACCAACTTGTTTCACAGTGTTTTATTGATTATTAAGATTTAATTTAGGATTTGTGAAAGTATAGATCTTAAGCGTTGGTCTAGATTCTATAACGCTCGCAGCGAGTGCCATTTCAGTGTACTGATTAGCCATCGTACGTTATAGCAACATTGCCTGTTCGTACATCAGTATCGTAAACATGCCTGTTACTGTCGCTGCTAATGACGCAACTTCGCAACGGTTACCCCTAATGTTCCTATTTATTTCAATCTCACTTAATTATGGTCGTCATGTTTATGAATATGCACTGGTACTGGATAGAGGAAAGCAAGAATGCACGGTATAAGATGGTGTATATCTTAACGACAATTCCACAGCAAGGGAGACATATACAACATTCATCTACGCAGAAATGGAATGTAAACTTCGCAATAAATAAGATACACTTGGTCTGCTGTAGGACATTAAATAAAACACAGAATTTTTTAGATGAATATATATTCTGTGTACATTATTATTACGTAAATATACATGATTTTCACATAAATGAAAATTGGAATAGTCTCGCAGTGATGTGTTACACCCCTCCGCAAAAATTTCTTTCACTTCTCTTTTGAATATGTAGTTCTTTATAATCTGTTGTATACAGTCTGACAGTTTACAGCAACCTTTACGGCCTGCGGCTGTTCGTTTACTTTTATGATGTTTAAGTTTTTTTTCCCCCATGTAAATGGCAGCCTGAACGAGATCCTATTCTTATGCTTGTTACATAGCATAGGGTTTTGTTTGTTTGTTCGTTCGTTTGTTTGTTTGTTGGTTTGTGTTAGGGCCTTTTTGTAACCTCGTAAGGGTTTCTTTGGAGATTAGTACTAAGGAACACAAGTGGATGGAACTGGCTCAAGTTCGTGACGATTGCCGAGATTTGGTCGTAGATATGAATCTTGAGAGTCTCCAATAGAGGAATGTCGCTTTGAAATGTTTCTGTTTTCGTTTCCAAGATGGACGCGGCTACCAGACATTCTAGCTCAAGTATTTCTCCTAGTTTCTTGTCTCTTCAAGCACAAGTTTGGACTCTACCTTTAAATAAGATACAAACCCGTGCTTCAGAATTTGTATCTATTCAATATGACAGACTTATCGTCACACACTATGCAATTTCTAGTGGAAAACAAAGCCATATAATAATCCAATAAAAAACCAGCAAAAATAACTGTGATATCTACAGGTAGCATTACGTAACTACTTATATTGGTACAGTATCTTTAAATAACAAACAAAAGTCCCGGAGAAATACAGCGGGAATTTCTAAACTTTTTGGAAATTCCCGGTCGGAATATCGGCTGTACTGACTGAAATTTTCATCAGCTTCACCTGACTTGCCTGTCTAATGAAAATAAGCAACAGAACATTAAAAATATTGTATATTTTTAATCTTAAAAAAACTGAATCAAGTATTGTCGCACGTAACGTTGTAGTTTTTTTGGACGTAGTTTGAAGGTGCCCTCTCATAATGGGCCTATCGTTGTCTGAAGAGCCTGAAGCTGTGTTTTTCCAACCTCCTTACGCCTCATAGGTCGATGTTCACGCAGTGGTGCAGCTCTACTGTCGCTTATGTCATAAAAACCGATTATATGAATATATTAATTGACAATAATACTTCGCACACCAATTACCCGTTCTGGAACAAAGGAGATGAATCCGCTGGACGGTTTGCATAATGAAGCACTACATTGAGCAACTAAAAATTTCATCCCCTAATAATCATTAAATGTTTAATCCTCAATTAATTTCGACAAACTGATTTTACTCTAATCTGCAGTATACGGTAGTTACATACGAGTATTGCATAATGAGTGACTATTGACAATCAAATGCGATGCTTTTGCTGCGGAAAATTTCATGAATTGCGAATCAAGATACCATGTGAGTTACAGGAGCTGTTTCACACATATACAGCCCTCTATGTTGCAGTCATCATGTGGTTTGCTGAAATACTTTTCTTTATGCTGTGGAAACAAGTACAAAACTACTTTAACATGTTGTAGACTAAAATTATTCTACATTATATAAAATATCCACTTTGTACTTCAAGCTTTATTAGCAGCTACTAAGGAGGTTGGTCGAGGAGTAAACGTTGAGAAAACAAAGTATGGGTTCGTGTCTCGTGAATAAAATGCAAGACAAAATCACAACATAAAGTCAGATAATGCATCCTTTGAAAGGGTGGGACAGTTTCGATATTTGGCGACAACTCGTAACAGATCGGAATCGCATCCTTGAAAAACATTAAGAACAGATTGATCTCAGGGGATGTTTGCTATCTTTCGACTCAGAATTTTTGTCTTCCAGTAGAGACTTCATATAAATGTCTTGTATGATCCAAATCGTAGGCCAGAGATGTGGTTGTACTATACACTATACTGCTATTAAGTGGTATGCAGTTTTCAGTATCAAGTCTTCTTCATTTCCTTCTTACTTCGAATCATTCTGTCTCCTTGTTTATCCTGTCTTTAAAAGAATAGGTATAAGAGAAGCTTTTATCTTCATGTAGCATCATTATTGCAAGAATAATTGTCTGTCTTTAGGCGAATAATTTTAAGGAAGCCTTCTGTTTTTTATATTAATGATATCTTATGAAATATATACTTTGCTATGTGAGATGTCACGCGCTCTTGGCTTCTTTCTTTAATTCTTTAGGGTGTAGACTGTTAAAGTATTCTGCACGTGCTTGTATGTTGCCAGTACTACGAAAGTTACATTTTAGTTAGAATTAAGACACTACAGTACAAAAAAAAATTTAGACGAACCCAAAACAACAAATCTCCGCCTTATTTCTATCAACTTTTAAATCAGTTATAAATGTTTCGTGATATGAGAAAACTTTACAGGTTAAACACAAACAGTGATGAGAGATTATATACTGAGGTAGTAAAAACCACTGTTCATAAAAATAACTTGCAGAATTCTACGAGATATATAAGGAAATATTGTGTATAATAAGCGAATTCCACCTGTGCTCTAACAGTCGTGTAAAATTCGGGCTTACGAGATTTCAGAATGAAAGCAACGAAATTCGTATTTCATATTTTATTGCAGTTAACGGAAACAAGTCATCACACATAACCTTTACCCTCAGGAAAGAAAACTGTCCCGCAATAAGCACCAGTCAAACAGTACTACCACAGGTAGAATCTGTGAAGTACCTAGGGCTACATTTCGTTTGCAAACTAAACTGGAAAGAGCACATTATCAAGAAAAGGAAACAAACCGACTTAAAAGTAAACGAAATCAAATGGCTAATAGGGAGAAACTCAAACCTATCGCTAGAAAACAAATTGTTAGTTTACAAAGCAGTGATTAAACCCATATGGACATACGGAATAGAACTGTGGGGATGCGCCAGTAAATCCAATGCAGCAATTATACAGAGATCACAATCAAAAATCCTAAGAACCATAGCAAATGCTCCATAGTTTGTATCAAATCACACACTCCATACAGACCTCAACATCCCCTATGTAAGTGAGGTCATCTAGGAAAGAATTGACAAACACCTCAACAAACTAGTATCCCATCCCAACCCACTAGTTACAACACTAACACAACCATTGAGAAATAGAAGGCTAAAAAGACGTTGGACCTCCGACCTTCACGACTGAGGTGTCATCGCTGGATGGGCACTCTACCGTGTAAACAAAACAAGATAGCAAATTAGATTATAGATTGATTATACAATCTGATGGCTAATAAATAATAATAATAATAATATTTATTGCCTGCTTAGTTTCTCCTCCGCGTTAAACGGTTTGTATTTAGTAAATGTAATGTAGACTTCATTTCGCACGAGAAAATATACAGATTAGAAAACATCAAAACACATGTATCGGCACAGCTGGGTCATTATCACGGATTTTAAAGTGTTATAATGAGAAGTGTGTAAAAAGTTAACTTTTATACACCTCTCAGATGGGGTGAACATGTCGATTTATTAAAGAAAATTTGTGGTGTCTCCCCATAAAACAGTGAATTTTTTAGGTATTTTTTTTCGCATAACTGGCGAAGAAAATGCACGATAATATGCAGCGTTATAGGATACGCACTATAAGATTCCGGAAGAAGGTTGCAATCCATTTAGTACAGAGTTCGTTGTGGGTAAATTTTGGTGTAAATATCTCAGCCACTTCGTACGAAACATAGGAGTTACATTCCAAAGTTTTAGCACTTTGCTTACTAAAGACAACACAGCGATACAGTGCAAGTCATAAGATATTTATAATTCTGTGAATTTCATAGTACTGGTCGTGTGAAAACGAGATGAGAATGTCCTGTCTTTTTGATAAGAATTTTCTAACATGTTTCTGTGTCAGCTGCAAGTGTCAGCTGCGGTGCCGTAAGCTTTTCCTTCCTATTCTGACCTCATCCACCCACATTAACCTCGAAGTGCGTTATTTTTAGTCGCTATATTGGCTCTGCTTTTGTGTTGGTTATACAGTTTCATATTACTTCTAAATAAAAGAGGAGCCTCTACCGGGAACGTATTAGGGAAATGAACATAATGCAGGTGTCTTTCCTTTCAGGCAGTTTATATCCCATATTCAGATCGTAACGTGGGTAGATTAGAAACGGAGCATGTTGGCTCGTGCGATGAAGCTCCTGACTCATATTCGCGAGGGACTGGGTTTGAACCTCGGCTGAAACACCGTCTATTATGACTGGGTCTTTTGTGTCCGTTACCTCATTCTTTCTAAGTAAATGCTGGGATAGTACATCAAAACTAGGTTAGGAGCGTTTCTTTTCGCGTGCTTTCAAATTCATTGCTCAGGAAGTATCCAGCCACACTACACAATGTAATCTGTGCTGATGGCGTCTTCATATAGTCCATAAATAAATGAACAAACAAATAAGTAAGTAAGGAACAAGTTTGGTCAAGGGGCTGGTACCCTCGCAGGAATATTATAAGGAACCTGGTGACTCACATTAAGGTTTGGGAAATGTATCTGAAAATATTTATCTGTTTACTATGTCTTGCAAAGGTATATATTCACGTCATTTGCGTAGACCGGAAGCTGATGTTGTTTATTAAATTTCAGCCTTTCCTGGTCTTATTGTATCATCTTCATTGTATATTCTAAAGGAAAGGTGGGAAAAAATTGCGTTGGAGCCTTGTTTTGGATCATTCTGAATTGGAAACGAATCTATGTTTCCGTAACCAGACATTAATTTAGGCTTCGATTAAACAATTTGATAATAGCGTGGAAAAAGAAATACAAAGTCTTATTTTGGTCGGCAATAGAACTTATTTTGCTGCTCTAAGTCCCTTCAGGAGTCCACTTTTATCCAGAGCTACTAAAATTATATTATATAAGACACTAATAAGACCGGTATTGTCGTATGGAGCGGAATCATGGACATTGACGAAGAAAGAAGACCAAGCTTTGCTATTTTTTGAAAGGAAAATATTTAGAAGAATATTTGGTCCTAAATATGAAAACGGGGAATGGAAAAGTCGGACGAATCGAGAACTAGAAGATGTGAGCAAAGGAGAAAATATAGTAAAATGAATTAAAGGGCAAAGGATAAGCTGGTTAGGTCGCCTAGAGTGAATGGAGGAGGATAGGATGCCCAAAAAGATCTTCACTCGAGAACTGGAAGGGACGAAAAGAAGGGGAAAACCCAGGAAAAGATGGAAAGACGAAGTAGAAAGAGATCTTCAAGTGCTGGGAGTGAGAAGATGGAGAGAGTTTGTGGCAGATAGGAAAAAATGGAAGGACATTGTTCGACAGGCCAAAGCCCACATTGGGCTGTAGTGCAGGTGGAAGAAGAAGATGAAATATTTTTAAAATTAAACTGAGTAGTTTAAATGGAATATAGTAAAATAAACATAAATATTATGTTTACATTATGTGTTTGTAAGCATCTGTCTTGCGGAATATAGTATAAACGTGTCATTAAATATAAAGTTCAGTTTTTCTTCGCCTCCTCAGCGTGGAGGTATATTGGAATACAGAGAAAGTAATTTTATTACTTATTGCCTTCCGCCAATACGACACATTGAAGTATATTTTAAAACGTATAAAAATAACGAAAGTGTTGTATTACATTTTCCTACACAATGCGTTGTCATCACATTAAATATTTTTACAAGTATTTTACAAAGTTGAAATGGCTATATTGGAGTGTATGTACTTGTCAAACACAATTATGATGGTATAAATATGTATATAATTTATTACACAAAGAACAACTACATGTAATGAATTATATACATATCTCTACCATCATATAGTTGTGTTAGACAGGTATATACACTCCAATCTAGTTTATTATAAACACAACGGGGATGACGAACCTTACGATAGAAATAGCTACGTTTTTAGTAAATTATTTAAATTTTGTGCAATCAAAACGGTAGTAAAATGTATCTTGCTGTATTCTTATATCAGGGATTTTTC
>Ga0123352_10017159_pt1 | contig 11545 bp, 14 predicted proteins | sample TergutLab28metaG_FD_89700 | JGI IMG/M metagenome (GOLD analysis project Ga0123352, IMG submission 89700) | Labiotermes labralis P1 segment gut microbial communities from Petit-Saut dam, French Guiana - Lab288 P1 | ecosystem: Host-associated > Arthropoda: Insects > Digestive system > Gut ...
AAGTTCCATAGACAACCTGATGATGGCCAACACAGGCCGAAACATGTAGTTGTTTTCCATCACATTCATTAAATTACACCTCAGTGATTAAGTTGTGTTTGACTACATACCTTCTCCTAGAACCAGAGTTATTTTTGGGATGGTGAAATTTATGTAGTGTTATGTGTGTTTATTGTATACATGTGAGAAGCTTGTAGAACTCTATTGTGAGGACACTGTTTTTGAAAAATATAATTGCATTGTTAATATTGTGCTGTAATTCCATTGCAGGCAGTCCATTTAAGTGTGAGGTTCTGGAATTGGGTGTAAAGGAGATGAGACATATGCATCGTAAAGAGTCCCGTATGGTTACAGTTCGTGGAGAAGGATTGAAAGATGTGGTTGTAGGCTCCACAGCGTATTTTGATGTGGATCCAAAGGGCATGGATGGTCGCATAGACATGGAAGTTGTAGGTAAGTGTAGATTTTGCAGTTAAACTTGTAAAATTACATAATATTTCAATAAGGCAGTGAACAGTTTTTATTCAGTAACATGTAAAAGTTTCTGTATGAAGTGTGATATTGTGTGTGTGAATGGTTTAGTAAAAATATATTTTCAAATTCCATTGGACTTTAAATGTCCAAAGTATGTTTAATACATACTTTCTGAGAGAATGCTCTACTGCTGTCTTCTGGTGATACTTACGTGTTTTTCTAAAACATCTGGTGTACCCTGCAGTGGTTTTGTAGAGCTAATGTTAATCAAAATGAGGAAACTACTCAGTTAATCTCGTCTATGTTAATACAAGGTGTGTTCAAAAAAAGACCGAACTTTTGCTGTAAAGAATTTATTGCTCATTTTACAGCATTTTAAGCACTGTCCTCTTCAAAGTACTCATCTCTACTGGCAATACACAGTTCCCATCATTTCTTCCATTGTTGGAATGCTTCCTGCAATGCACTTTCTGTGATGGCACGCAGTTTTCTTATCACATTTTCCTGAATCTCCTCTATGGTTTGGAAATGACGTCCTTTGAAACTGGTTTTAAGTTTGGGAAACAGGAAAAGGTCTGTTGGGGCTAAGTCTGGAGAATAGGGTGGATGGGGAACAATGGATATCTGATGTTTTGCCAGATAGCTGCGGTTGAGGAGCGACGCGTGAGCTGGTGCATTGTCATGGTGCAATGTCCAAGCCTGATTTTCCCACAATTCAGGCCTCTTCCTGCACACAGCATCCCTCAAATGCACTAAAACTTTCAGGTACAACTGTTTGTTCACCATCTGACCACATGGTGCAAATTCATGATTAACAGTGCCTTTTCAATCAAAAATACACAACCAACATCACCTTGATCTTTGCCCGACTCATCCATGCTTTTTTTGGTCGAGGAGACCCTTTCCCCATCCATTGAGACGATTGCATCCTGGTTTCAACATCATATCCATAAACCCACGTCTCATCTCCTGTTATGATCTTAAGAAAGTTTTCACTACCATTTACATTGGCAAGCAGTTCCTGACTGATTTCAACATGGTTCTCTTTCTGAGTATCAGTCAACAGATGCGGCATGAATTTTGCACTGACCTGACGCATGTGAAGTTTTTCAGTAAAAATTTGATGGCAAGATCTTATGCTGATGCCCATTTTATCAGCGACTTCTTATACAGTTAAACGACGATCTCCATGAATCACAGCATGAACTCTCTTGACATGGTCATCGTATGTTGATGTGGAAGGCCGTCCAGGCCTGGGATCTTCACTGACTGACATTCTGCCCTCTTTAAAACACTTAAACCTTTGCTGCTCCTATTTAAAGCCCTATTGCAAGGGCAGAATGACCGTGTTTTTTCAGTGGGCATTTAAATTTATGTACTACGCCAGAAACAGGTCTCCCCTCCAGGAAAAAAAATCATAACAATGAAACTAAAAAAGACAGAATGATAACTCTTTTTTCATCTTATTCATAATAAATTTATGCATGTAATAACCTACTCACCTAATTTTCCGCTTCCACATTTCGCTGCTCTTGGTATTCCAAAAAACACCCCACACGGCACAATGGAAGGTCACACTGCTTACATTTATATGTTGTCTGTTTACCCCTTCCAGATGGAGCTTTTTTCTTTTTCTGTTTACACAAAGCATGCACTTTTGCACAGCCTGATACTTTTTGTAAAGTATGGAAAGGGTTAGGAAATGCAGTTCCGATGGGCTAACTTCTCTTCCTGCCTGTACGCTTGTGAGATGTGAATGCACCAATCAGCTGACACACCATGTTTCGTCTGAAGGTCATTTGGCTATTTCCGTGTGCTGTAGAGGGGGGATGATTTGTCAGGTCATATAAGATGAAACAATTCACAGGACACACATTTAGGACAAAATGTAATATAAATTTCCACCTTTTTTTTTGAAGATCAGCCGACACCATAGTACTCGCGTTTCTGATCACTTAGATCCACATCTCCCATATGTTCCGTGTAATTTATGATGGCTTGAGGACATGCAATTTCAATTTCTTTATTGCCTTTTCCTGTTTTTCTTGTGACCGAACCATCAGTCCAGGGATTGGAATTTGTAGAAAGGAGGAGAACAACATGTTTGTCTTGCCACACTACCGCCATCACATCTTCATGCTGCATTTTCCTGGACTCCCCTCTTGTCAATTTCAAGACAGTTGGTTTCCTAAATTCTGTTGGCCACTTTTTTCTACTTGCCCTTGTAGTGCCACAGCTATACATTTCTTGTTCCAATAGCATTTTCATAAGATTTGTGGAGCTGAAAAAATTATCGAAATAAATATGATGCCATTTTCCCCAGAAATTTTCTGTAAGTTGTAGTACAACTTGTTCCCCTAGTAGAAGGTCTTTTTGTCAAATTTCTTTTTTTCCTTTATAAATGTCACATTTTAGAAGATAACCATTGGCACTGTCAGCTACACCCAAGCCTTGATCACCCATTTAGTTGGCTTTCCAGGTAGATACTGTTTCAGAAAAAATCTCCCCTTGAAACCAATCATCGCCTCATCCACAGCAAGCTCACAGCCTGGTATGTATGCTTGTGTGAATTTATCCATCATATCTAGAGTTGGTCTTTATACAGGATGTCAAAATCTGCACTTTGCTGGTCAGGTCTTTCTTCTTCATCATTCAGATGTAAATATTGTCCCAGTTTTTTTAATCATTTTAGTGTCATGGCTTGTCTCACTATAAGAGAGATGCAGAAATCACCTTGAAAATAATCCTCATTCTCTTGTAGGTCAACAAGGCCCATATAAATCAGAATTCCAATATAGGCTTGGATTTCTTCCACATTTGTTTCTTCCTAGTTGTTATCCACTGTCCCCGCTTTTCTTTGTGATAAAGCTGCATATTTATTTGTTCCTTCCACAACTTTGTTGTAAAAATTATTGGTCACAAATAACTCAAAAAAATCTTTCTCCCTGCTGCCAACTGGTAAAGAATGTTTAGGACCTGATAAATTTTCGTATTTTTCTAATTCCTTGAAATTTAGGGTATTAGTCCATTTCAGATGAGGAGTTTGTTTCAGAATTGTCATCCAGTTGTCCATCTTTGTCACTGTCGGGTTCATTACCATCATCATCTTCCTCAGATGAAAATATTGTGACATCAGTGTCTGTACTTTCTTCTAACACTTGGAAAATTTCTGTGTCTTCTACTCTTTTACGCAAGGCATGAGATGTAGATGCCATTATTTCAACCTCAACTGAGCCCTCAGGAAGAGACTAACATTCCAACTTGAATCTCCATGACCTATTTCGATGTTTATGCTTGGATCATGTTTATACACGTGCAGACATGCTTACTAAGTGATTTCATCACGTCAGGCAACAGAAGAGCTCCTGTTTCATTCACACAACGCAATAGATTTACAAAGAGGACAACAAGAGTGTTTTAGAGCTTTTAGGCTGGCATGGGACATTTAAATCCTGAGCGCTTCGGAGCGTTAGGGATGGCAAAGGGTTAAACCACTCAGAGCACTGTGTTTGGCTCATACAGTCCTCCCCATATGCTTGGTTAAGCAAATGAAATGTCTGTAAAATTTTTACCAAGTTTGCAGCAAAATTTCACCCACACACATTGTTCTTCAAGCTCTTTCATTGTCACATTTTCACTAATCCGATGTGCTCAGTTCAGCAGATATAGCTCGACAACCAATGCTTATAGCGAAATGGGACAAATGGCAGTTTGTTGTCAAAACCTCATGCTAGGTGTGCTCAGTAGCTGCAGCGCGCTCCCTGTGCTGGTTGGCGTGCTATTTAAAAAGTTCGGTCTCTTTTTGAACACACCTCGTATGTTCAGAAAAGGACAATTTCTAAAAGAAAGGTACATTATTTTTGAATGGAACACAGTTTTTATTAACTATTTGTGTTAGCACGACAGTAAGGAACATTTAAACAACTGTGCTATTAATTTTAAACTGTTATGTACATTATTGTTAATGTCAATTCTGAAGTTTGTAATTTAAGTGTACATAAATATTAATGCGTGTCATGGGTTTTTAGGCCCTGGTGGTATCCATGTGCCATGCTATGTAAAAAAATTAGGGTCAGGTCTGTATCGAGCAGAGTACAGACCTCAGGAAGTTGGACTTCACAGCATTACAGTGTTTCATCAAGAACAGCCAATCAGCAAACAACCCTTCACTGTAGAAGTGTTTGATCCACAGCAAGTAAAAATCATTGAAATGGAAGAAGCATTTTGTCATCGTGCTGCAAGTTTCAAAGGTCTGTTTATTTAATTGTGATTATAGGTTATACTGTGTATTATTAATGCTGGAAGCTGGCAGTACTGGAAGAATATGGACACAAATTATTTATCATGAAAAATTATTTAATGGTTAATGAACACTGACTCTCATTTCCACATATTCACACAAATTACTGTGAAGGACTTTGCATTTGTTAAAACACAGTCTGAGTTCCAGAAATACATGTGTTGGTAAACTAAGGTTATTTTGAAATTCCCCCTGGAGTGAGTTCCTCTAAACCAACAGTGATACCTTTTTTTTAAAACACTTTTGCACAAACTGTACCTATGGTTTGACTTGTGGAACTACTTTATAGTCTGACAGTACCCTTGCTGAGATCAGTCAAAATTTTGCATCTAATGTCTCATCTTGTGTATTGTTAGTGCTGATCAAATTTTAGTTAATGCAAAATGTCCACAATGTATCTTGCTCTCAAAATTGGCACATTATCAGTAATATACTATTTTTCTGCTGTTTTGGTTGACTTTGTGATTGAGAGGAGCCACAGTATTGTAGTTGATACAGCAACTAGGCTTGGACTGCCTGATCTGGGGTTTGGATTTCAGCCGGGGCAAGAGATTTTCTCTTCGCCAAAACATCCAGACCAGATCTGCAGGCCCATCCTGCCTCCTTTTCAATTGGTACCACAGTTCTTTGCCAGGAATGAAGCAGTCAGGGCAGGAACTTAATCATTCATCTGTATCTAGTGCTGAGGTTAAAAGTGAATGCAGGTATACTTCTACTCCCACTGTAAACCTTCATGTCATGGATTGAGAAAATGTTGCTTTAACTTTTTATTTTCAAGCCCTGTGATAAACAGATTGCAGTGAATTCAGTGCAGTTTACTGCCTTTTCTGAATTATCTTTGTCATGTTATGTTTTGTAGGTTCACTTTAGGAGATCCAATGCAGGATAATTAGGGTTAGTATTTTCTGAATTTCAGAAATTCTTATTATACTGGAGGTGCACTGTATTTTAGTGTAGAACTGGAATGAACAATTGAATGCAAATGGGTGTTGTCATAATCTGTCTGCAGTGGATACATCAGGAGCAGGACGTGGAGTGCTGTTGGCCAGTGTGAGAGCTGCTGGGCAGGAAGTGAAATATTCAGTACACGAACTGGATGCAGGACAGTACCAAGTTGTCTACCATCCTAAGCTTGCTGTCCCACATAGAATTGACCTCAAATATAATGGCTTACATACTGCAGGTAATATAAATTTTCATCATGGACATTGATCTGTTTTATGCTGAAACATATTAACCTGGGTTTCTATTCCACTGAACTTGCCACAAACCTCACAAGCTTGCACAACCACCTTGTTGTACTCTTTATAATACAGTAACCCTTCATCAACACAGTATAAACCAGTGCAGTTTTGAGTATACACAGTTGCATATAAATATGTGGGACAAGGGATCACTGAAGGGGATTGAAAAGTACTAGGTCAGACGGTCTTCAGTAGAAATTTCCTGGAAAAAGAAATTGTGGAAAACAGACATGCATGTAAACACAAAGAAATATAAGCTTGACTTTGTTTATGAAATAAGAAAAGTAATTAAAGTATGTCAAATAAAGCAGGCATTGTTCTGTACAATGTCTGTATAAAGAATATGAATACAGAAAATATTAAGAACATGGGTACACAAAATTTTACAATATTTTTCTCTATTGTCCTTATGAAGCCAGGGTAGCCCAGGGAGTAGTATAGTGACTCTTGGTCTCCTGGATGATGCGTGTGCACTTCCCAGCATGGACAGAAATTTCTCTCTATAACATACCAAGTCCAGATCTGGAGCTTACCCACTTTTCTATGCACTGGGTGATGAAGGCGATACTTTCGCAACTGCAGCATTAAGCTTGACCACTCTGTGCTGTCTGCTGGTGAGGATAAGAATACATGCAGCTGTGTCTTCCACTTCCCGATACATGTATATAGTACAGTGACATACTTTATAAATTTATTTGATCTCATATTTTTTCTTTAAAGTAGATGATGGCAAATGGCTATATTCTGGATGCAGCTGGTATTGGAAAGCCAGGTACATATAATGAAACCATGAAGACATAGTAAGTGGACTGATATACCTGCATTGTGGGGTGAAATCTTCAGTTACCTATTTTAATATGTTCCACCTTCCTTGCGTGAATCAGATCTGTAACATAAATAACCAACAAAATGCACTTCAATGTTTATGATGTGTTTCAACCATTATTGCAGGCATCTTCAGGGTTATGCTCTTGTTGCGAGGTACAAAGGTACAAATGTGATCCATTGTGTCACCATCATTCCATAATAATTAAAGCTGTTTTAATTTCAGTTAAAATTGTATAAGTAATGTAAATGTAGGTTAAAAATGGCTAATGATTAAAATCTTGGGGTGTACGATTGTTTAGTCTAGACGGAGTGATGCTTGATGAAATGATGTGGTGAGTTTAAAATATTGTATAGGTCACGAGTAGATGGTGTGGTATACTGGTTGAAACTTTTGTGTTCTTGTGGTAATAACATTACCCTGAAGATGGCTACAGTAGTGGCCAAAACATGTTGGTGAGAATTCAGTGAATACAATACATCATAAACTTTGAAGTGCATTTTGTTGGTTATTTATGTTATGTATCTTCAGTTAACATCATTCAAATAATGTACAAATACTTTCTGTCCAGGGTGTCCATTCGAAGTGTCTGTGAAGAATCCAGCAGTTGGACAAGATGTCATTGCAACAGGGCTTGGTCTGTACCAGTCACGGGCAGGGAAAGTGACAAGTTTTGTCATCGAGACACTGGGTCACCCAGCGAAGGAGTTTGACGTCATTATCACAGGTCCTCAGGGCTCTGCTGTGCCTGTGAGGTGCTATCAACAGAAAGATGGAAATTTGCTTGCTGAATTCACAGCTCATAGTGCAGGTACATTTTCAATTGTGTCAGTGGTATAATATATGTCATTATTCAGATACAGACTTAATATTTTGAACTGCAAGGAATATTGTGTTAAGTTAGGAGGAACAAAAAATGAAATCAGAAATAAAAATGAGTGGGTTCTGCAGTAAAGTGTCTGGCTTGGCTTACATTCATTAAGTCACTGAACTGAAGTCCTTTTTGATTTTCTTGTGAATATAATTTTTTGTGAATAGGTGTATGGAAAAGAAAATAAACACCCAAAGTGGCTGGAAAATTTTGTATCTGTGGATACAATCGTATTATGAATTACTTTCTATTTTAACAGACATGAAGTTCCTGTCAGCTGTTATGAGGCTTATATTATTGACAAGAGTTTACTTTTTATCAGTAGAGTTTACTGAAGACTCCCACTGCTATCTATAATGAAAATCTGTCCCAAAGGTGAGCTTTAAACAAATACATAATTAAGGAATGTGTTTATTGTGTTGCAAGGTCTTAGAGTTTGTATGCTTTTTATAGGAACATACAAAATTGATGTGACACAAGGTTCAAGGGCTGTCCGTGGTTCTCCATATTACTGCCAGGTTTTTGATGCATCCAAAGTGAAAATAGAAGATGTAGGGTCAAAATCAGTTGCTGTTAATGAGAAGATTGCTTTCAGGCGTAAGTACTTGAAAGTGTAGAAGCTTGTATGAATTGTGATATAACATGGTTATCGGAACACACTCTTCTACCTCCTAGATTGCTTATGCTGATGCATGTAAACCGTACCATACCATAAATGTGTATATAACCTTCTGCCTGAAGATGAACACTCAGGTTTGAAAGATCAAAGACATCAAAAAATTAAAATTAAAATATTAATTTAGAAAATGTGCATTTCGTTGGTTTATGTTGTATAATTATATTACAATGCACTGTACAAAAAACATAAAATTACTAGAACTGTTTATGTATGCTTTTTTAAAATGAATTGTTGAAATAATGATTTTGTTCGTTTATTATAAATCTTATACAGTGACTGACTATGGGCTGGACGGTCTGGGATCGAATCCCGGTGGGGACGAGATTTTCCGCCCATCCAGACCAGCCCTGGGGCCTACCCAGCCTCCTCTACAAAGGGTACCGGGTCTCTCCCGGGGGTTAAGTGTGGCCAGAGTGTGCTACTGACCACTCTCACCCCCTTCTAGTGCCGCAGTCATGGAAAAGTAGAGCTATACCACTATCCACCCTCTGGGCCACACCAGGCCTGTAACAGGATCACTCTACCTTGTTATTATAAATCTTATAAATGTGTAGTCTCATTAGCATACGCCCTACTATTTATTCCAGTGGTGCTGTACACTGATTTATGTTGCACTGTAAAACCAGTTAGAGTTGCCTCCATACCAGACTGGGGACCAAGAACAATGGTTGAAAGGATTTTTAAATTCTTATATGACTTGTGGAATCATGTGTTCTTCGCCCCGATTATTTTCATAGTAAACTGTACTGGTGCCATTCCCAATGGCTGTGCAGTCTAAGACGTAGATCTGCAGCCATTTGATTGCTGGGATGTTGGTTTCCAATCCCGTGGTTGTCTGTCTCGTGTGTTGTATAGATAGTGGTCTCTCCAATGGGCTGATGACCCATTCAGAGGAGTCCTCAAGTGTGCATGTGTCTGTGTGTGATCTAGAAACCTCAACAGTGAGGCAGCCTAGGCCTGATTTGGGCTGTGTGCCACAAAGAAAGAAAAAAAACTGTACTGGTTGTTATGTTATGAAATTCCTGTTGACCAACTGTTCTGTCATGTACTACTGTGGCACTGCATAGTGATGCCTGTAGCTGCACAATGAAACACTGGTGAATGTGGATAACTTGGTATTGTAAGAAGTGGACATAGTCACATACCCCACACATGGAAACTTGGGGAAAGAAACAACTGAAGTGATTTCAAATATAACGGGGATATCTTCACGTAATTTTGTTTCAGTTCAGCGCAGAGAAGCCGGGTTTGCTGAACTGGATGTAACTGTCACCAGCCCTTTGGGTCAAGACTTACCACTTGAAGTGAAGAGCTATGGGAATGAGAGGGATTGTGATTTAATAGAGTTCTGTCCAAGTTTGCCTGGAAATTACCGCTTCAAAATGACATATGGAGGAGAAGAAATATCAGGTATAATCATGAAATAGGTCATATCCCCTACCCTGGTAAGGAAGGTGGCTGGTTCCCTAAACGCATTGGTAACCGCTTATGAAACTGTACAGTGTAACCACAGTGTCATATTGCAGATTGCAGAAGACTAATTTTCATCAACAATACTGTGAAGACTTCAAATAACAAACTGATTGGATGTCTGCTGCATCTCTGGTAGTAACCATATTGAAGTGATGTATTTGCACTAAATCCACTAAAACTGTGGGTGTTATTTTATTCTGCTGTAGAGTAGCAAACATTTACTACAAGTGTCAAGACTGTTTAGCTACTAATTTTCGGTTTAACACGATTTGGCGATGTTCTGTGGCCATGCTTATCTTCTGTAGCAGGCTAGCAGGAAGTGATGTCACTGTCTAGCCATCAGTCATGTGTATGGATTGATTACATTGGTTACATAATCAGGCAGCTCATATAGTTTTCTCAACAGCATTGGCTTTTCTTACTGACGTGAATGAGAAACCAAAATCTACATCACCTAGTACAATCCAAGTGAAAAATCAGTCGAAGACAATGAGTATTGAAGAGAAATTAGATGTAATAAGCTGACTTTGAAATGGTAGACGAATTGTTGACATATGTCTTAGTGTTCAACTCACTCATAATAGCATACATACAATTTGTGATAATGCTGATAGAATTAAAGATAATGTATGTATACTGTACAGAAATTATATATACAGTACATATATACTCTACACACCCATGTGTCCACTAGTGGTACAGTCATACAGTATATAGGATGAGGTTGTCAATTCCCTAACCCCAAGGAATTACACTGTTTTAAGTGGGAATTTTGTGTTAGATTTGCACGATTTTGATTGCACAAAGTTTTAACCGTGGCATAAAATAAGACCTGCCCGTACATGGATTGGACACACTGCCATCCCCCAACAACGGTATTTTATACATTTAGTCAACAAACATAATGACTGAATTTTTTGAGACATGCTACACAATTCCATTTTTTCCCCCCTCCACAAAATGTCTTGTACTCATAATGTTACATTTTTGGTTCATAAAATATTCACATTTTGCATTAAGAGTATGCTAAAATTTAAATGTCGAAATTTATCCCCAAAAGGTTAGTAATGAGAAATCATTGAACTGGTGGTGACCAAGTTTTATAGGGTAGTTCAAACTGCATGAAATATACTAGATATTGTACAGATGGTGGGAACAGTAACAGTAGTTTATATGTGCAGCAGTAGAATATACAAATTAAGGTCTAGTGATCAATTAATCATATGCATACGTGTGATGTTGTACAGTATTTTAACACGTGAAATTTGGAGATATACATGAAAGGAAGTGTCCAGTCTTTACAAGGTTGTCATTTAAATGATATTTAACAGAAAATAATATAAACATATATCATTTGTAATATTTACAGTTACAGATATTCAAAATTAAATGTTAATTGAAGTGTTTACAGTTACTGCTAAATGTACATTAAGTGCTAACACACAATTTATTACTTTATAAGTACCCAGTTCCTTTTTTATGTATGTTTATCACCATTCCTGTCTCCCATTCTTGTGGCATTTGATTTTTGTCTATTATTTTGTTAAACAGCTCTAGTAAATGTGAAAATTATAGAGGAATTTCTTTACTGCCTACAGCTTACAAATTATTTGCAAACATAATAAAAAACAGACTAAATGAATATTTGGAAGACGAAATGGTAGAGGAACAGTGCGGT
>Ga0123352_10017160_pt1 | contig 11544 bp, 3 predicted proteins | sample TergutLab28metaG_FD_89700 | JGI IMG/M metagenome (GOLD analysis project Ga0123352, IMG submission 89700) | Labiotermes labralis P1 segment gut microbial communities from Petit-Saut dam, French Guiana - Lab288 P1 | ecosystem: Host-associated > Arthropoda: Insects > Digestive system > Gut ...
CACACACACTCACACACACACACACACTCACACACACTCACACACACACTCACACACACATATTCACACACACTCACACTCGCTCACACACACTCACACACACCCACACACTCGCTCACACTCACTCGCTCACACACACTCACATTCACACCCTCACTCACACACACTCGCTCACACACACATTCACACACACTGACACACACTCACATTCACACCCACAAACACACACACACTCACACACACTCACATTCACACACACACACACTCGCTCACACGCACTCACACACAGACACACACTCGCTCACACACACTCACACACACACACATTCACACACACTGACACACAAACACTCACACTGACACACTCACATTCACACCCACACACTCACACACACACACACACACACACACACACGAATCTTTATGAACCGTTTCGAAGTAAGAAAATGTATAATGCTTTAATATTCACAGCTTACGTCCTGGGATATTAAGAAAACCTGCAAGGGGCTGAGAAGCTGTTCAGAAACTGCTAGTTGCAGAGCTGGTAGAGAAATTCGCCGAACTTTACCGTAACCGAAATTTCATTACCGTGTTCACTAGTACTGCCACTGTTCGCTACTCTGACCCACACAAATCCAGTCCACACTGTGTTATGGCATTTCGCTGACGATCCGTTGTGAGACTGTTGTGCACAACAGCTGCTACAGGCGATTGTGTTCTTCGTCATGTCTGTCCGTGTCTACATGTCAGTATGGAACGTAGTGACTCCTACGGCATGGATTTTGGTGAAATTTCATGTTAGAAGTATTCATTAAAATTTATTCATATATTCCGATTTTTTGTTAAGACCACATATTAGAATAAATATGCATACTTTACGTTTATGATATTTTGCAGCGACTGGTCTGATTGCTTTTTTAGTTACGCATTGAGGACAAGGACTCAATTTTGATTGCTGAGAAAGACCACACTCTCCATGTGATATGAATTGAGGCCGAAGGGAAAGTTGAACTTCAAGCGTGACAGATTGTGAAAGTCGAAAATCGAACTTTACGGGATGTCGATTTTAAATCTCGATGCTTATATATCTCGGTAATGACTGTCTATTGCAGATATATGTAGAACTTATACAGTGCGTGTTAAAGAGTTATTGACTGATAATTATTCACGAATTGATCATTTCGAGAAAAAATTCAGAGCGCCGGTGATGTTAAGCTCTGCGGACAGTTTCTAAGTCGTTATCCGCCATCTCTTTCCTTCCAAATGTTTCCAAATACACTGCTGTAGAAAGACGCGGAAGGTCACTTTGACCGACCGTGCGAAGAATGAACAAGTGTTAAGTAGAGTCAAGGAGGAAAGGAAAATCCTACGTAGAATAAAACGAAGGAAGGCCAGCAGGGTTGGTCACATGTTGCGTGCAGACTGTCTTTCAAAACACGTTATTGGAAGAAACATACAAAGTCGGATAAAATGGTGGGCACGTAAAGATGGAGAGATGGAGACATAAGCAACTATTGGATGACGTTAAAGCAAAGGAAAGATATTGGAAATTTAAGGGGGAAGCAACAGATCGCTCTCCCTCGAGAACTCGCCTCGCTTTGGAAGAGGCGATGGACCTGTCCTCAGAGAGACTACGGAATTAATTTGCATATACTGGACTCACACACGTGCGCAATGCTCCACACAGGTCATGACCCTTCCCTTGATCATCCTAGTAGAGCTCGGTGACAAGTTGATATTCTCTCCCTTTCTCCCTTTAGGTCAAAATTTATCAAATTTGAAAATACTTCTTTGTAGACTTGTCTGGGCTGCGTGTGGTTTTGAGCAAGCAATGCACAAATAATTCGACACTTCATCTGTTAAATTTTCGTAGCCATAAAATGACTAATATTGCTCGAAATAGCAGGCGTTTCGCAGTCGCCGACGCAAGTAAGAGGTTTAATTAACTTTAACATAATGGATGGACATAAAAACAGACACTCAATTGCGATCCAAAGGATGGTCTCTTAAAGTCACAGGATTCTGAACTGAATGCAACTTGACCTCTTCATAAGGAAGCAACAGACGATATAGGCAAGACATGCATTATAGACGTAAACTTTTTGGTTTACAGTTCACACTGTTCCGAAACTACCAGTCAAACTGAGAAACTACAGTTTATGCTTATACTGACTGTTACTCGTGGGGAATGAAATCTGTATTAAATTCTGAAATTAGTTTCACGCTAACATTGAAAACTATTCAGCTGATGGCCTTTAACAAGACCCCAATTACAGTTAAGGTCAGTCCGCAATTAGAAGCAGGATTCGTTTGAAGAGGCAACAAAGGTTTGCCCTTTAGAACTAAAATATATACCACCTACTTTCTGCTAATAATTCTCCTACGAGATAGAAAGCCTGCTTCACATTCGTGATACCTATATGATCATCTCTCCAGAGTAAGCTAACGAACCGTGAACTGAAAGACTTTATACTAACAAGAAGAACATCGAGACCTACTATATATTTAGTGAAAGTTGTGTATCAACACGTTAAGTCACATTGGTAATTATATACACCACCTTTAATCCCAGCCCACAGAATGTGCGTAGTTAGGTCTATCGATTTTGTGTGATTCTGACAGGCACTATAAGTTATTCACACATAAAGAGGGCTCTGGCTTTGTGAAATTGCATTAAGAAATTTCGCCATACGGCCTTTTGTAATATACAGCGTGCCCTTCGATTCTCTCGTCATTCAATGGCGACCTGTCTGATCCAAATTGTTACGGGCAAAATTAATGTCAAATAAAAATTTATGAAAAAAAGAAAGGGAAAGAAGGGAGAAAAATATTTATTTTCCCATTTTTTGTACTGCTGACACTTTATAGCGTATACATTAACTTAAACCAATAAACTGCAAAATCAAGTCACACTCGGTGGTTCACCATAGCTTTAAATACCAACCAGACAACAAGGGGTTAGCTATTCCTTCGGAAAGAAAATGACAAATTGACACCGATAGTTGTCGGCAAAGGACGTTAAAATTCAGAACTGTAAAAGTCTGATAACTGACACATATTGTAAACAATTTTATAAATGTTAACTGACAATACTCTGTTAGCTGTTCACGCAAGTTTTTAACAATATATGTTTTACTAGTAAACCTTCTCATATACCTCCCTGAAGATGACATTGTAGAAGTCCAAAAATGTAATTGACGTATAAGCGACAGATGGTTACGTATTTATTATGTTTGTTGGACCGTGCATCATCTTGATAGTTGGATAAAGAGAGACCAGCTTGATATCATTTGTTTTTTTATTTCATTATTTAATGCTCAACATGTTTCGGATGTTAATACATCCATCCTCAGGAGCTTGCGACTTATTTGTTTAGTTATTTCATGGGCTGTATTGCTCTGGTTCGATGTGTGTTGCTGTTACGGTGTGGTTTGGCTGGGGTGGTGTGGTATCCGGATGCAGGCTGAAGCCTGCATTAACATCCGAAACATGTTGAGCATTAAATAATGTAAGAAAAAAGCAAGTGACATCAAGTTGCCCTCTCTTTATTCAACGGTTATTTATTACTTACTCTGAAGCTTGTAGGATACAATAGAGTAGGGTCTTGTTTTACGACGGGGTTACATTCCTGAATATTTGATTGTAAATCGAATCGTCGTAAAACGAGTACTATTTAAATGGTTAAAACTGAGATAAGTTCATGGGCCAAACAAATTAGACAAATAACTTCATAATTTATATTATACATCGATATACAATTTTAATTTAATGAATTAGGAATGTAGAACATTACACAGATAATTTAAGAAAATATCAATCAAACCACGTTTTATTTTGTTGAAGAAGGCCCAGGCCGTGGTTCAGAAGACGTCAAGAAAGAATGTAACGGCAACCGTTTTGGTTTTTTTTTTCTTTTCGGTCTTTTTGATGGACGTGATGGGTGGGAAAATCATAGTCAACTTAAAATAAATGTGCTAAAATAGAAAAAGAAGAAACACGTGCAAACTGGAAAGGACGTAGAAGCGCACTAAGTAGAAAAATGACGCTTGAGTTGCGACAGTGTTGCACCACAAGTCGGGAGTGTTCGGTCCGACTGGACAAGGGTCGTAAAAGTGAATCGTCGTAAAACGAGACCCGTACTATACTGTATAATGAATCTAGTGCTCGGAATATGGATTGCATAAAACAATGTAACAATTTTCCATTACACCATACTTTTAATTTTAGTTCATAAAATTGTTTATCTCTAATTTGGATTGGTATTTCTTATATAACGAGGGAACGTAACTCCATGTTATAAACATAGCGACTGGAGTTACGAAATCCCACTTGGCAAAGAAGTTTCACCAGGAAATGAATTTATTCGCAAGGGTGTGAGACTCTATAGCAAGCATTATTTCGTCTTGCTAATGAACATGCAGTTTTTTTTCTCTGTGAGACATAAACTGGATCTCAGGTACGTTTGCATAGTCTCGAAAAGCTTCTATTAGCTTCTTCCTGTCTGTCTGTTTGTCTGTCGGTATCAGCTCGGTTCACATTGGATTTCCGTGAAATTTGATGTTGGAGGTGTTTATGAAAAATCTGTCGAGAAAATCCAAATTTGTTTAAAAATCGGACAAGAAAGATCTGTCAATTTACTTGAAAACGTAAGCAGGTTTTATTGCTGTTGCCATTAACGCATTGTTGTGCAACATTCAATATTTTTATTTATAGTTAAAACACAAACAGAAGGCATTGTTGTGTTTGCACGGCAACACTGGTTATGTGCCGCAGCGTTTCCTTAAGCGCACGTTGTGACGTGCTAGTTTAAGTGGATTTCAGGCTTGCAAGCACAAAGCGACACCAAACCGTAGCGACATGTGAGAGCAGGACGGCAACACTCAGGGTATTTCCTTATGCCACCGCTGTGCAGCGACACTCTCGCGGTGTACGAATATTTCCGCACGGCGGCACGCAGGAAGGCTCTAATTTTTTTACCGCTTGGACCCGACAAACTTACCGTCAATATCACAGCTTGTCTAAACTACTCCACCCTCAAGCGGCGATACGCTGGGCGTGTGTCTGGAGAGAGATGTAGACATTTTGTTTCTGTGTTTTGGGGTTTTTTAATCCATGTTTAAATTTTACTAAAAAAAAGTGCCAACAAGAGCTCAAATGAAGATATTAAAGCATGGCCTACTGTGTGTGACGTGTCCTGTGTTGACGTCACAGATTCAGTGCCTCTTCTCTCCCTTCTCGAAAGAAAGAAAGTATTTTTACAGCGAAGTTTAATGGTAATTATAAACTCATTTTTCCATAAATAACTGCCATATAGATAAAAATTTGTTGTCTTCGGCTCTTGGTACATTTGTTAACGCTAAGCCACTTTCTTCCCCAGATGGTACGCTTATGTTCACACAGAACAGAACAACACAACGGCCAATACTTCCTCCATCGCAGCCGTGCCTCTGTGTGCGTATTAGTGCAGCAACAGTGTACAGCATTCCGTCTTTTAGCACTAATACCGAGATACCTTGCTCTTAATGCAGCTAGCTGTAATACCGGTACACGTTAGTTTTTAATTGATTTCGCAAATTTGCCGAAAGCGACTATCAGCTTCATCGTGTATGTCTGTCTGTCTGTCCGTCTCCCCTTACTCCTTCCGCATGGTAAACTCGGCTCCCACTAGAGGATTTTCAGGAAATTTGATATTTGGGTATTTTTCGAAGATCTGTGGTGAAAATTCACTAAAACCCGACAAGAATACGGGGTATTTTGTATGAAGACCGATGTACTCGTACTTTTATGATAATATCTCGCTTAGCTTTTCTCAAAACAAGAAGTATTTGAAACGGTAGTTTTACGAAAAAGCGAAACACACATTTCGTGTCAGTAACTTTCTTCCCAAAAAAAATCGTGACTTTTGAGAAAGTGTGGAAAAATATGGAAGATCCAGACAGGTCACAGATTGACAATACATTATGGTGTATGCGCTTGTAATGCTGGGTAACTATGGATACAGACACACACTTAGAATATTTAATAGTTATTGCTGGTACACGGTAAAAGTGGTTATGCGAAAGCGCCCTATTGTTAAGTTATACATATATTTTCTGTCTTGTCTTTTATCTCCTGTCGTCATTTCAATCCCTTTATAACACGTACTGGTGAGACAAAAAAATGCACATCTTTTATTGTTCTTTTGCAACATACATCCAAATTAATTCTGAGTTATAACTTACTCAGAAATGTAGGCCACTGAATCGACAAATCGACGCGGCTCCCTTGGAGGCAGTTGGTGGCAAGTGATGCGGTAGCCCCTGGCGGCAGGGTGCAATTGACAGCGGTGTGGGTGGCATAGGAATGTGGTAAATGAAAGGAAGAGTGATTTTCTGCAATGAATAGGTTTTAAATTGTCGAGTTGCGTGAAAGGAAATCCAATATATGAAGTAAAGCAATATACAGTCCGTGTTTCGCAACTCGCTGTTTATAGGAGATCATTGTTTAGTACGGCATGCTTAGGCCGACATGGCGATCATCAGTACTGCAATTTAATCACCATGACGGAATTAATAATTTAAAATATTCAAGGTTTGAGAACACAAATCTCATTATTTAAAAAAAAAAAAGAAGCAATTTTAAAAAATCCGTTTTTAAGTTGCAATTAATGTTGTGATGTAATCAGAAAATTCTACAAAATATTTTTTAAAAGTGTCCCCATGACGTATATCGAAATATTTATAAATGTGACCTTCCTTTAGCCAAGTAAAACTTTTTTTCATAAAACTCTATGAAGCGGTTTTGGTACAGTTCTTACGAACTTTTTTAATTTTCGTTTAACTTTTAATTTTTAACTTTTCAAACATTATAAAGAGACGCTCATGATGCAAATTCAAAAACCTGCACACAGTTTTACATAAAAAGTTTTAATTTGGGGAACGGAGGATAAAATGTGTGCACATTTAAATATATGCAGATCTTAAACAGGGGACCTGGCTACATTTTCTTAAACATTTTATACAATTTTTTGGTTACATTACGATATTAATTGCTGCCTAATCATAACATTTTTAAATTCCTTCTTTTGTTGTGAAGATAAGATTTCGTTCCGTAATCGAACATTATTGTTTTCCTCGAGATTTGTTTACATTTTAATACCTGACGAAGGCCATTTAGGTCGAAACATGTTGTACGAAGTAATGACGGGGTCTAAGTAAAAGTTTGTGCCTTGAGGAAGAATCTGTATATTATTTCTTTTCAGTATATAAATTCAGAACAGGATGTATAAACTAAGGTACAATGAATGGTTGTTGAATTTTAATACATATTTTCTGTTATATGTAAGGCCAAGATAATTTTTCGCCCCGTTCTCCAAAGAAACTTGATAACATCACTAACGAAATAAAAGCCTTTCTTAAGAAAACGCCACAAAACGTGTTTTTTTTAAGTCTTTGAAGCTAAATGGCCGCAGAATTTAAAGTCAGGTTTACCATTGAAAATCTGCCTTTTGCTTACACGGTTTATGTCCGTCTGTTTACGGAGTGCGTCAAAAAGAGTTTAGAATCATATTATTCGAGACACTAACAGTTTCCATCTCAAGAACTTAAGAATCCTGTAGGTCTCACTGGAGACGCGTGAGGGAATGGCATTTAGAGCACAAAGTGCAGTTAATCTCAGAGCTAGTTAGAGCTGTCGAGCTAAACATGGTATAGGCAGACTCGTGTCCTACCTTTTTGGTGGGAGCCTAACAAGACATGTGTCGGGTTTGGACATTGATAAATAGTCCCTGTGTGATGTAGAGGATACAAAGAAAAATAACAGAGACGTTGTCCAAAAATTCTGCAAAAATATGTGGAAGGACTTGGCGTCCCAAATTACTTGCTGTTTAGTTATGACATTATTTGTGAATGTATCCTCGTCGGTAAACAAATCCAGGTAGACTTGTGAGAAATCGCGGAATTCTGGCTATCTCTGATAATATTATCTGATCCTTATTTTTCAATAGCACCGCCCGGCAGCAAGCACGATATTTATCCCATGGAATATTTCGGAAAAAAAAACTGTAGACATCTGTAGGAATTTTGGCAGCTGGTAGTACCGCAGTGACAGGATCACTGGGCGGCTGTTGGAGTGGGTTTGAACAGGCAAGATGATAAAGAGGAGTGGCGCCGTGCATGTCGTGCACCGAGTCTTTTGCGCCCTTTTTTAAAACAACCACAGCTACAGAAGCTATGAACGTGCACCCAAAGCAACAAGATATTTCGAAAGAAACGTGTAGCGCTGTTGGTCTTTCTGGGCAACTGAAACAATAACCACACTGCTGACCACAACTGTGCAACAGGGATACTCCGCTATCGTGATAATTTGACACTACGGCACGAAGAGAACAATGACGTAGTAACGCTTAGATTGATCAATAAATCCGTTTATTATCATTTTGTCAATACCAATGTTACGGCAGCGATATCAGTGTTTTGTTCTGCGCTGTTATAATCATCATCCGTCACGAGTTAGGCTTTCATAGATATATTTCGGCCTAGTCTAAGAGTTTTCCAAAGCCTTGCAAGTAGTCTTATTGCATTTGGCCTAAAATTCAGAACTATTTTTGGCATCCTGTTTTTGTTCGTTCCTGTTACACGTCGCAGCCAGTGTGGAAGTGGAATGTGCCTTCGCGCAGCAGGTCACTTGCACTTCTGGACACAATGGAAGATTTCGGGAATGTGACGTCATACATTTTGGTAGCTAGACACAGCATTTCACAGAAAGCAGTTCATTTCACCTTGTGCCTTTAAGAAAAAGACAGAAGGTGACGCTTCGAGATTTTTCTTGTAGCTAATTACAAACTTTTCCGAAGAAACTGCAGCCTATGTCTTCTATTGTGCGGTTAAATACTCACCTCATTCAAAATCGGCGAGTAAGAATCTTAGGAGCGTCACTTTCGTCCCCCCCCCCCATACGTCCCCATTGTGTGGCGTTTCAGCACGGTGGTTGCTTTTGCGTTACCCAAGCATTGAATAGCGTTGGATTTTTGAGACTTGTAAATTGTCAATATTTTGTCACGAGCGTACAGTGGGACAAAGAAAAGTTATGGAATGCAATTAATGGCTTAACAATACGCCTGCCTGCCTGCCTGTCTGTCTCTGTCTCTCTCTGTCTGGCTGTCTTTCTGTCTCTCTCTCTCTCTCTCTCTCTGTCTCTCTGTCTGTGTGTCTGTCTGTAAGAGCTGGAGAAAAAAAAATTAACAAACGATCGTGTTATCGGAAACTAGTGCAGTTGGCTAAACTTGTCTGCATGTTGCAATACTTGTTACAGTTGAGCACAAACACTGTGTATCTTACATTTAGTGCTTTGCGCATATTTGCGCGTTTCGAACGCAACTTACTCGACAAGTATCGAAAGAGAGAAATGTTTCAAATAAACGTCGTACACGAAAAGGCAGCACATATTTTTGAACGTTATGAATGGGCCTTGAATTTTACGGTTTCGAGACAATTAAACAATAGGCGCCCACCGCAGCGTAGACTTTAATTTGAAATGTTAGCGCAATATCAGCGCCAGTGTAATATGTCCGATCCCTTACCAGTTCACAGCAGACAGTTACAGCATAACGCTGTTTGCTACAAACCAATTTGAAGTGTGTTTTGGCTATTTCATTAAAAATAACCGCACGCTTTGCGGAATCAAAAGTGTGATTTTAATAACCAAGATAGGATATAATTTTCTTGGAAATCTGACCCACGTTAGGTAAATATTTTTATTTCTCAACGAAATAATTACTGCGCTGTGTGACGCTCAAAACTTCACCCATAAGCATTGCCACGATTATAATTCGGGGAAAAATAAACGGCAAACCCACATGTACGAAAATTTAAAATATGTAGTAATCCTGTTGTGCACAAATTATCCAAAAATTTAGGAACCACTTCAACATTCTAGACGGCAGAAAAGTAACATAAAGCCATTTCCGTACTGATAATTTACAAATATTAGGCGCTACCGTACAGAATTTAGTAACCACTTCGACCTGGTTCTTGGGATTTGTACACACCTGCACGATCCCTATATTGATCCCACTTATTATTCTACAACTATAGTTTATAAAATGGATAAAGATGAACGTAAATCCTAAGATAGGCTGTATAACATTTTGGTTTGTCTTATTTCCCTCGTAAAATTGGAAACTAGAAAACTATCTAAATTTTAAACATGTTTCATCTACCTGGATGAACCAACATCAGTTACCTGTTATTGATAAAAGCAGGCGTGTATAATTGAAACTAAATATCATTACTGAACATCTGGCATGTTCTCTGCTGTCTAATGCACGTCTCTCGATAATCGAGTGATCAAAATTAACATATCGTCTTTTTTTGTATCGACACAAATTAACACATTTCCATATCTGATAAATTTAGCTGTTATGCGTGGACCAGAATCTGTTACTTCAGGTCTCGCTGCAACAAGTTTCCAAGCTATAAAAAGTTCTTGATTTTGCCGTTTCTAATAGGACATTTGGATGTCTTAATGCTGCAAAAACTTAACTTAGTTCGGAACTATATATTTTAATGCTCACATTTTCTTTTAATCAAACGCTTTAATAAATCTCTATTTGGATCACTTATAAAAAAAACGTAGTGCTGACGCAGACATTACTGTAAAACGGCACATCTTTCCATTGGAGTATATTCAATGCTTTTCATCTTATTCTTATTGGCTTCTGGGGAATTTGAACCTGGGTTTGAAATTAGATGGCGTATTGTATCGACAGATATTGAATTCTAAAACAGCTGTGACGTGGAGCAGCATATTGTTAGGCGGGCGGATGTTGAAAGAGACATCTCTCGACAGGAAATCAGACCCATCTCCAGCAGAGACGTCGGCCATGTTATAATTCTCTCGCATTTCTGCACGTGTTGCTATAGTCCCTGAGCTGGCTGGGGTTGCAGTGTAGCGTGATTTGTACAGCGAAAGGTGAGTGGCGTTCGATTTTTATACCAGCTGGAGGACTGACTGGACGTACTGACAGGCTTTTGTAACTACTTTCAATCGCTCCAAGTAACTCCCAGAACAGGCGCTTGAAATGTAAATGATAGGTTTCTTCCTACCCATTACTTAAAACGTCACAATCCGAGGTGTATATACGTAAGCTTAAAGTTTCTCTTGTCCAATCCTTGAAGGCGTATGCAAAAGTGGTGGTACGGCTCCATTCATTCTTAATCTTGGGACTAAATGTAGGCGAGTTTTAAACTTCACGCTGCTCCGCTTTATCGACAGTGAAACAATTAGATTTACAAACAAATGTGGTAACAGGTCCCAATAATAGTAATAGCTTTCTATAGTAGCCTGTATATGCCTGAACACTTACGGATTTGTGAGCAAAAACAAAAGTTGACTTGCGGTGGATTATATACTACGAACATTCAATGTAAATAAAAATCTAACCAGATGCAACAGTATGCAGATATTTATTTACTGCAAAGTCACTCTACATGTTTCGGGTGTCACAGCACCCATCATCAGGAGTACTAAAAACTGTAACCGCAACCTCCGATACAGGTCATAATA
>Ga0123352_10017161_pt1 | contig 11544 bp, 9 predicted proteins | sample TergutLab28metaG_FD_89700 | JGI IMG/M metagenome (GOLD analysis project Ga0123352, IMG submission 89700) | Labiotermes labralis P1 segment gut microbial communities from Petit-Saut dam, French Guiana - Lab288 P1 | ecosystem: Host-associated > Arthropoda: Insects > Digestive system > Gut ...
CGTGTAACTTTTTTTTTTCCTCTTCTTCTTTTTCCTTTTTGTCTGAACCTTATTCTCCTTTTCTTGGCCTTCCTTTTAACCCCCAACCCCCCCCCCCCCCCTGTTTATAATTTTTAGACGCTTTCGCAAAATGCGAAAAGAGGATATTAGCTTCGTCATTAATGTCCTACGTCTGTCCGTCTGTCCGCATAGAACAACTCAGCTCCCACTCAAGGATTTTCATGGAATTTTATATTTGAGGTCTTTTCGAAAATCTGTCGTAAAATTCAGGTTTCATTAAATCTGAAATAAAATAACGGATGCTTTACGTGAAAACTTATGTGCCTTTGTGATAATATCGCACTCGATTCTTCATCAAGATCAAAACACAATTTTTTGTTAAATACCCTTTTCCAAAAAATCGTACATTTTATGAGAACATGTAGAATAAAATTGTAGAGCCAGACAGGCTACAGATGAAAATATAATAGAAAGCATGCTCTTTTCATCTGGATAACAAAGGCAAGGACAGACACACATACACATTGTAACTACTATGCATTGCTTTTCCAAGGCAACAACAGTTACGCGAACGCGCCTCTATGTTACACTAAACGTAACGTGCCTATCTTTTTCTATTATCTCGTCATCTTTTCTCTCTCACCTCTTTAACCTTCACTCTCCGCCCTCGTATGAGTTTATATTGTGAGAAGGATACGCACACTCGGAGCAGCAATCTCATTATATCTACCCTCCTAGCAACTATTCCTGGTGCGAAATGCACGACACAGTATACATAATTACAACGGACGCAATTTTGTACTTGTGCCGCCACAAAACAATCGGATTCTGGGAGTTTAAACTACGTCAGATGTTGACTGAATAATAAAATGAATTAAAATTTAACAAACCACCGGGATAAACAGAAAGACCGTCATTAGGCATGACTCAGGGCAAATTAAAACGATCTGCAAAGCTGGAAAATTATTTTAAAACGATCCTCGGCAGATGTTCGTAAGAAAATAAACACTTCTTAATCATTTCAATCAGTAAATATTATTTAATGTATACAAACCGTGATCTTAACATTACATCCATTTCCTTACATGCATGTTCCTATTGCACAAACGTTTATGAGTAGGCCTTTTTTATCGCGCGTAATTACGAATATTGAGGCTAGGTTTCTACATTATTATGTCTCGCGTCATGTATAGTATGGGGAAACCGGAGGGAAGGAGACCACTGGGGAGACCTAGGCGTAGATGGGTGGATAATATTAGGATGGATCTCCAGGAGGTGGGATGTGGGTAAATGGACTGGATTGGGTTGGCCCAGGATAGGGACAGGTGGCGGACCCTTGTGAGTGCGGTAATGAACCTTCGGGTTTCGTGAAATGCGGGGAATTTCTTGACTAGCTGCAAACCAGTTAGCTTCTCAAGAAGGACTCTGCACCATGGAGTAAGTCATGTATAGTATTACACATGGCGAAAGAGTCGGAAAAATTCATAATCTTGTGCATTAGTAATCTAACGTCCATACGACGTTGCAGTCGAGCACATTTAGTGGGCCTCATGTTTAGAGGGTTTCCCAGTCCTCTTTTTAGAAGTTTGGTTTTCCTTGATGGGAGTGGACCTGGCCCGGCAGAAAAAAAAAGCACACGCATGCACACATACACAAACATAAACGAAGAAACAAATTCGTACAACGCCCTAAATTCATCCCGCTAGCGAATTTTGAACTCAATACCACAGTGGTCGAGTGGTGAAAGACCATCAAGGGGACGGCCACTTTAACTGGCGGTTGAAAATGTTTCTTTATGTCAATTGTACCTCCTGTTATAACTATATGCAATGTCAATAAAAGATTTGTTTTATTGTTTGCTACTACAGAAAGACTTTCTTAATGGAAAAGACTCCAATCTGTAATAAACTTGCACTCCAAAGGCAGTATAATCCTTATACAATTACGTTTTGGCTATTCATAGAGGCAGTATAGGCCTACAAAAGGTTTATAAACTTATTGAAATTTATTTGTAAAAATGGTTTATGATTTGCATTAACCTAAGTCTTTGAAATAAGAGACAAAAAACTAATTCACAAGTAAGGACTTTCTAAAGTCGGCAGAGAAAAGACGTGAAATGTCGTACAAGACAGGAGCTCCGTGTTTCTAAGCTTATGCGAATACAACAAGAAGCATTTTTTTTTAACTGAGAAAGGCCGAACGAACTGAGATAAAATTTGATACGAAGACTACTACTTTGTTTTTTTACTACGCTGTTGGCCACCCCCTGCTTGCCTACAGCAGGTAATGGCACCATGGTGGACACTCAAACTAGCGATGTGCAAGACGGCCGAGAGCAGGTTTCAGCCCCGGGGAAAAATGGCCCTCCCCCCTCCCTCACAAAGGCAAAACGGATAAAAATCTTTACACGAAATTTGTGTTGATGAGAAAAAACCGAAAGGAAGGAAAAGCACATGCTGTACTCTGTCAGTTGCAGAGTGACTCGGGTTTGGTCTGAAAGGGATAGTGTGTACAGTCGACAACAATGATGCTGTCGAGAAAGACAAAAAACACAAGCAACACAGTGGGCTCCACACCCCATTACCGATCGCTGGACCCCGGTAATTTGAACTGGTCTCCCACCCTCCACCCTTCGGCAATGGTGATGTTGGGGCGACACCAGTACCATATTTGAACGATAGTGACCATAACAAATACAGCTGTGCGGACACATGACGGAAGCCTTCATCAAAGTTTTTCAAAACGGTAAAGAACACTGAACATACCAAGGGGCACATAATGCATATGACAGCTCCGTTTAAGCCGACGCACTTTTTACCATTTCCATCTTGTTTATACCACTGTAGAAGAGAAATTGCAAATATTAAAATTGGGTTTCCCTCGCTTTCTTGGAAGTCAGGTTGAAACTCGGTATACTATATATACCACGGTATATATCGTGACAGTTTTTTCTTTCTTTCTTTCTTTCTTTCTTTCTTTCTTTCTTTCTTTCTTTCTTATGGCTTCCCCTTTCCTTCTGCTTTTTGTCTGTTTCGTTCTTTCCAGTTTCTTGCCCTTCACTGCAGCTGAGTTCAAAAACAAATTTAATATCACTGACGTGATATGAAAGGTGCTGACAGAAAATATAATTATGTTGAAAATGAAAGTGCAGTGAAACCCGTAGCCTTGTGTGTAGACACACGAGTAGAGGGCGACATATCTCAACTGAGACTTTGTAAAACTTATACACTAATTTTAAACATTTCTACTGTACAACAAGAACGAAGTAATTTATATTTTTTGAAACCTAAACCAGCAATGTGTTCTGCTAAACATCTTCCATTCTATAAGGCTATTTAAAAGATTCAAGTCGTTATTATTTTGTAAAAAAAGCGCCAAACGTTCGAAAATTTGCAATCTAAGTTGTTGATTAAACTCCATTACCTATAATGTTATAATTACACATAATTTTCGATTCAAATTCAAGCTTTTCATTCAGTTGTTTCATTACTATATCTGTACACAGAACTCGTATTATATTACAAAGTAACAGTTAAGTACTTAATGTTCTTAATGGGCATTTTTCGCTTCGTACGTGTTAACAATATTAACAAAGTACTGTCTTTAGCTTATCCTAAAATGAGCTTATATTTTAATTCATTTTCACTGTTTAATAAGTCCAGCTGATGTTCGAAGCACATCGTGAGACCGAGAACATATGAAGTGATGACCTTAGATGTTATTACTTTCTGGCGGGAAACTTTAATCAGATTCGGCTAGTCAGCTCTTAGCTACTCTCGGAAATGATTAAAAGAAAATGTTTTCGTTTCTTACTTTGGGTTCTGTTATTCTTAAGTTTTGTCCTGCAACTTGTTTGCTAATCAGTAGCTCTCTCTTGGGCCGTTAGTGACTCCTACAATACGGGCCATCCCTTCATTCGGAGGTTAGCTTCCCTTGGGGAACTCTCTTTCCCATCCTGTTCTCCCAGTCCAAGCAAGTCGGAGAACATGGGCAAGTTTACTACGCGTGGTCTAGGGTGGGGGCGCTCTCTGAACATCCCCCTCAGGGAGAACTCCTGAAACATCCCCTTAACAAAAGAGCCAGCCTGCTCGATCATGAGGGCCTTTTTTATTTCTTTCTTTCTTTGTGGCTCTTGGATTCTGTAGAACGGGTGGGCAAACCCGAGCCATAGACTGAGTTTGTGAGAAGAACACGGTTAAACTCTCCGTACAATGATGCTGACAAATCTCGCAAACAACCGCCAGATGTCAGCCTTCACACGGATCACGCATAACACCTTCACTAAAACTCTCTTCCTCTCTTCTACTGAAAGATGAATGGAAATTCAATGTTCAATGAGTCATAGTCCTTGTATATTTGGTTAGTTTTCAGCACTTAAGACAGGGAAGATCGATGACTAGGTCGATCTCATCAATCCAGTCTTGTGGAATTAATGTGCCTTACTGTGGGCTAACACTTCAGTCTTCCGGCATTCAAATGCAGATTTTAATACTGAAAAGTAATTTAATATTTGTGTGATAATTAAACCTACCACAGAGTGCTAATCTAATGGGGTTGAATATAATCCGCGACAAGTTATCGTGTTTGAAATCTGTCATTACGTCCTTTTCACAGCCAATAGCCGCCATATGCCCCAACTTCCAGACGTAGAACCATGTCTACTTTTACCTTCCGGAAGTCAGTCACGCCTATTTACACCTTCGGCGTTAATAACCATTTATACCATCACCCTTAGGTCTAGAGGTCACCGAGGTTTCCAACTATTTTTCTTGTAACCAACATTATATTCATCCTTAGGGCTAACAACTACCACCCCTCCCACCTACAGGGTTAATGGTCCATATATACCTCCATTCTCAGGACTAGTAACCACCTCTATATCCATCCTCAACGTACAAGACGCCTCATTTTTCAACTCCGAATTTAATGGCCACCTCTACCTTCAACTGCGGAGATAATATCTGATTTAGTTTCCATAAGCAGGGCTAAAGCCAACTGCACTTTCCATATTCATGGCCAGTGGCTACCAGAATTTGCACCAGAGATAGTACCATCTTCATGTTCACCTTCAGACATATTAACAACCTTATTTTAAATTTGGTAACTATTTCCTTCACATGAGCCACTCGTCACATCTTTTTCCACCTTCAGCACTAATACATTTTATATGTACACCCAGATATTAATAGTGTTGCCTTCTTTCATTATTTCTAGTGGTTTGTGTCACCGCTGAAGAAAAGACAAAGGAACGTGACGAAAAGTTGCTTAAAAGTGAGACTATCAGTTCATACTCGATTTTAAATATAAAGTAACATAACGGTCGAAATTACGCCCAATTCAAACGGTTTTACGTGCTTGACAAATCACGTCTCATAAAGTTTTATGACATATATGGGTTCGGTGATGAGTTGCGAGTAAGCTAAGAAACCTTTTATTTCAGAATAAAGTGAAGTCATATTGTATAATTTGAAAATGAAACGCGACAATGTTGTCGATTGTGTTACACTTGCGAGACAGAGGCTATATAAGTAAAGTAACAGGTCCAGTCCTGGCCAGGATTTCACTATACGCTATTGAAATAAAAAAAACATGTTTATTAAAGAATAAAATCAGATGTCCCTAGGAAACAAACAAGATGGTTCAGTGCCTTCCCTCGGACTAGACACACAGACGTCCACGATTTGATTCATGCAGTCATGTAGTAGCCTTTTAAATCGTACGTATGTAAAAGGCAAGACAATCTAAGACCTAATACACACTAGGCGAAAATGAAATGAATATGTGGAGTTTTTGAGTTATTTTAGAGATTAATAAAGAAATCCATGAAATTCAATCCTTCTTCAAAACATAATATTTGACTGATCAAGGAACTATTCTCAGAGAAATATTTAAGGTGCAAAATCGGCACCATCTTTAAGAATTGTTTCCGCAAACCTGGAATGTATAGTTCTCCATCACAAAGTAGCTTAGCTTTTATTAACCAAAAACGTCTTGCACTAATTTTAAGATATAACAACCTGACAAATCTTCCATTCAAAACAATTCCAGAACACCATCATTCATCATTACTACAATCAGCCAAAAACTTACTTGTCTAATTCAACTGTCTTCGAATTTCGAAATCATATACTCGTACGATAAGTTTCCACTAAGTAATTACTGCTTTAACTGCGCACCTTATGAAGCGTCAAGTAACAAAAGGGTCATGGTAAACCCGCTTTGAAATGAATATGGAACGAAGCAGTCGCAAAATATTTTAAGATACTATCCCTGTACTGGATTTAACGTACTGAGTTACCAACTAAAACTTTATCAGAAGAGGCATAGCATTTGCTTTCACAGAAGCATGAATCGTATGGGTGAGGAGAGGGGGGTGTATAGGGTATTGGCGGGGAAACCGGAAGGAAAGAGACCACTGGGGAGACCTAGGCGTAGATGGGTGGATAAAATTAGGACGGATCTCCAGGAGGTGGGATGTGGGTATATGGACTGGACTGGGCTGGCCCAGGATAAGGACAGGTGTCGGACGCTTGTGAGTGCGGTAATGAACATTCGGGTTCCGTGAAATGCGGGGATTTTCTTAACTAGCTACAAACCAGTTAGCTTCTCAAGAAGGACTCTGCACCATGGAATAAGTAAGTAAGTATGAATTCAATCCAGATTCGCAGTCATGAGAAATTTTGCATTTATTTATATACGAGTATTGCACCAAACAACTTCGTTCTAAAGTTTACGCACATAATTTTCTCCAACAGTTCCTAGTAACGCTAAAATACATGCAGCTGTGATTACCTACTTTTTCGATATAAGTAACAGTAAGTTCTCAGGACCGCCAAAAATAGAACATGGTGTTGCACCGAGACGGCGAGAGTCGAATTCCCCCTTATGGTCATATTGATCGGCAAATTGTCATTCTCAGTAGCGTAATCTTTTACCTAAACTGCGAACCATGTCGATTTGCTCAAAGAACGTCATATAGTTAACGCCAAACTCACAAGATGGCAGAGTAGTGTTACATCGCAAGTATATTGAAGTCCATTTGCCGCTGCCACGATTACTGGAGATGCTCCTACAATTCCAGTCTACATACTTTCCTGTTTATTTTTAAAAACTTGTAATAATTCATTTGTTTTATATTTTTTTCTTTTAAGCGCACAAAACACAGTGAAGACACCTTTTGTTTTAATTGTTTTGTAATTCGGTGTGTTCGTCGACAATCTGCAGGAACCAGATGCCTTAAAGTTAGAGACTTCTACGAGGTCCAGTTTTTGGGATATCGAATTTAAAATTTTTCATCTAAATGAACTATATATTGGACGCACTTTTGTAAGTTCTGGTAAGTCATAATGACCAAAAACTCTTGAAAGGCTATTCTAATTTATTAACAAGATATTACCACAGACAATAGGGTCGTGTGTTTCGTTCAACATACTTACATTTTTATCCAGTCTGTCTTATCACAACAGCCAGTAATGTATGAGTGTGTGTATTGGCTTCCACTGACCAGTGACTCAGGTTTCATAACGACAAATGGTGGAATCTTTTGAACGCAACAGCGAGCAATTTTGCCCAACGAAAGCGCGGATGTTCAGAGCAGCTGAGAGACTATTTGCTTGCAAGAAACAAGGCATGCATTTTATATTCATTTCCGAATTTGTTTAAACTGAACCGGGTTGAGGCGAAAATGTTATTATGTTTAGAAATAGATTCCGAATAAGCTGTTTAGGAATATATTGAAATTTATGTAATGTAGGGTAGCATTTACAACTATAAGTGTTTAAGCTTAATCATAATACAGTATTTAATTAATAACTACGTAATGAACAGACGACATAACTAAATGTATGTGAGAAAGGTCAACAAGATGCACACTTTTTCTTAATAATTTATTTCAATTAAATTATCCTCGACATATTTCGAACAAGTAATTGTTCATCATCAGGAAGTCTGTGCAAGCAGCTTACAACATTTTACCATGCTTCTTTGATAGGAATCTAATCGCTGACATCATAAGATTCATAGTCTCGTATCATGTCAGCGACTAGACTCCTCATAGAGATGCACAGTAAAATAATGTAAGCTGAATTTTAAGCTCATGGTTCCATGCATCATAATTCAATATCAATAAAAATCCAACTAGATGCAACAGTAATCAGATATTTATTTACTGCAAAGTCACTGTACATGTTTCGGGTGGCAACGCACCCATCATCAGGAGTACTGAAAGCTGTAACCGGTACTGGTCATAATATCGATACAGCTACTTCCAGATCGGGACAGCAGTCCCGATCTGGCCACGTCGGAGGGAAGTAGCTGTACCGATAGTATAACCAGTAGCGGAGGCTGCGGTTACAGTTTTTAGTACTCCTGATGATGGGTGCTTTGACACCCGAAACATGTAGAGTGACTTTGCAGTAAATAAATATTTGCGTACTGTTGCATCTGGTTGGATTTTTATTAATACTGTAAGCTGCTTGTACAGACTTCCTGATGATGAACAATTATTTATTCGAAACATGTCGAGGATATTTAAGTGAAATAAATTATTAAGAAAAATTGTGCATCTTGTTGGCCTTTCTCACATATATGTATCACGATGCACGGTTCAGAGAATGTAAAAAAAAAAACTAGATGTGTTATATATTTATTGGTGTAAGACGTTTCAACCTTTGAGCAGGTCATCATCAGGCTAAACACTTTTGTGTATAAAACATAAAAAGGAGTACATGAAGTACCTTTTTTGGAATTGACATCTCAGTCTCACAAAATCAAACTGTCCATGACACATCAAAACGTGGGTTACAGCCAATGGTTGAAGCGTTTTTTAAAAAAGTGTTGTCGGTGGTGGTGACGTAGACTATTCAGTCCGTTATTTACTCGTTGGTTGGGTTCAGATTTGAGGTCTTTCCCTGAGGGAAGAAGTGTTTCTGTAATCGGGCTGAGCCGCCTGCTCACGACACGACACGACACGACACGACACGACACGACACGACGGCTTGGCTCAGCCACAGTATACAACAGCTCTTCCAATAGGGAACAACCTCAAACCTGAACCCAACAAAGAGGAAAGAACAGACACCATCGGAAAAACACTTATGAAAAAAAAATTTTAACTGCTGTTTTTAACCCGCGTCTGAAATATAATATGGAAAATATGGTTCTGTAAACTCAGATATAAATTATAACAAGGCAATTTATATACTCCTTTTTATGTCTTATTTACAAATGCTTTTAGGACCGCGGTGGCACAGAGATTAAGGTACTACAAATCGGAAGGTCGCTGGTTCGATCCCAGCTGGTTTTATTGGAATTTTTCATTGACAAAGTCCTTCCGATCGCACTATGGCCCTAGGGTCGACTCAGTCTCTAACAGAAATGAGTACCAGGAGTATTTCCTGGGTGTAAAGGCTGCCGGTGCGTTGATGTTTGTTGGACCGTGCATCATTGTGATAACTGAAGAATAAAAAACCAACTAGATGCCAATTGTTATTTTATTGTACTTCTTATAGGCTCAACATGGAGTAGTGTCCGGGCTGCAGCCCGGACACTACTCTAGCCTAACCGCACCTAACCTCCAACCTACAGCAAACCAAGAACGAAACGACCAATGTGGTAATCAACATTATAGTCGCGAGCTCCTGATGATGGGCATAGTAATGCCCGAATCATGTTGAGCCTATAAGAAGCACAATAAAATAACAAGTGGCATCTAGTAGGTTTTTTATTCTTCAGATATATACACTTAGTTGTGTCGTCTGGTATTTGCGCAATTATTTATTACAGACATAACGGGATGTCCGAACTTAAAATTGGTAATTAAGTATGTGGCTTGCCAAGGTCTAATTTCATGATGTCTACAGGTTTTTATTTGTATTAACATCGTGCCATTAGAATTCAGATATTCCTTAAATAATACAAAACCAGATAAATTAATTTATCCTTTGTAACATCTATATAAAAGCCGCATTAATGTCACTGTCCCAAGTACGTCTGCATCTCCACGGAATTCGCCTTGCTTAATTTCTCCAGGACTCAACACTTCTCTTGCACGTGCTGTAAACGCCGTGCTTATTTCATTATTACGAATTTCTTCTCCTCATATGTGTAGCTGAAAGGAAGAACTAAGGTACTGTTTCTTTTCATATTGTGCCACAAATCCTCTATTTTTTTCCGAAGATACATAATATTTATCTTCGACGACATTTTCTTTTCGTCCACTTACCCCGTTCACACGGAGTTACTACAAAATATGAATTGCTGATAGTAAAACATACATCCTTCTGTCTTCAAATGAAGAAACTTGTGTCAATAACATTTTTAAAAAAAACTGGCACCTATCTCTGTAAAGTACGAAGGTGTATCCAAAAGTCCCAGGACAATGCTCATAACACGCAAGTTGCTTGTAGTTCACGAGTTTCCCGTTAGGGTGTGTTGCGGTGGTGTCTTGTGAGTGAGTGTGCCGAGTGGCGTGGTTGGATGTGGAAGCGTTTGATTGTTGCACGAGTCTTTATGTGTGTATTGCATCAGCCGTCTGCGATTTTCTGATATCGGCGGTATGGCGGAAGTTGACGAACAAAGGGTGTGCATCAAGTTGTGTGTGAGATTGACTAAAACGGGAAGTGAAACTTTTGAAATGTTGAAACAGGCTTTTGGTGATTCGTGCATGAGCCGTAGCCGAACTTTTGAGTGGTTTGGACGTTTCAAGAATGACAGAACTTCGACTGCTAATGATGATCGATCAGGTCGGCCAAGCACGGCAACAACCCCGTCAAAAGTGGAACAGGTACGGGCGACTGTCAACCAGGATCGTCGTCGTACCATACACGATCTCTGTGCAGAGGTTGGGATTGGTTATGGATCTTGTCAGCGAATTCTCACAGAACAGCTGAACATGCATCAGATTGCAGCGACGTTTGTGCCGAGAGTGTTGACCGAGGATCAGAAAGACAGTCGAGTAGCGATGTCAGGAACTGAAGGAAACTGTGAAAAATGATCCCACACTCCTCTTGAACTTCATCACAGGTGATGAAAGCATCGTTTATGCTTACGACTCAAAGACAAAACTGCAGTCTTCGCAATGGAAGAGTCCTGGTTCTCCAAGACCCAAAAAAGCACGTATGCAAAAAATCAAATTGAAGACGATGCTCATTTGTTTCTTTGACCAAGAGGGGATCGTACACCGGGAATTTGTCCCACCTGGAATGGCGGTCAATGCAGACTGCTACTGTGATGTTCTAAGAAGGTTACGTGAAAATGTGCGGCGCAAGAGGCCACAGAAATGACGAAACCAGAACCTCATTATCCACCACGACAATGCCCCGGCTCACAGGTCCTTTAAAGTTTCGCAGTTTTTGGCCAAGAACAACATGACAGTGATCCCCCACCCCCCACACTCACCCGATCTAGCCCCCTGTGACTTTATCCTCTTCCCCAAGCTGAAGCTTCGGATGAAGGGTCGAACATTCGACACCATTGAAGAGATTCAAGAGGAATCGCAGCGGGTACTTGACACAATTCCAAAAAGGGACTTCCAGGGATGCTTCC
>Ga0123352_10017162_pt1 | contig 11544 bp, 10 predicted proteins | sample TergutLab28metaG_FD_89700 | JGI IMG/M metagenome (GOLD analysis project Ga0123352, IMG submission 89700) | Labiotermes labralis P1 segment gut microbial communities from Petit-Saut dam, French Guiana - Lab288 P1 | ecosystem: Host-associated > Arthropoda: Insects > Digestive system > Gut ...
AAGCTGCGCTTGGCGTTTTGAAGCAAGCTCTCTTTTTACCTGTTATATAAAGTATAACCCTGCAAGTCCCAACTCATTCGTTGACAGCTATACAAATGTAGGGTATTTTTAATCTAAGGAGTATTCCATGTCTCAAATAGACAACACCCCGCTAACTTTTGAAAAAGTATGGGCTATGTTCCAGGAAACTGACCGAAAATTCCAGGAAGACAGAGCGCAAATGAAAGAAGCTGCCCAGGAAGTTAGAGAACTTCAGAAAGAAGCTGCCCGGGAAATTAAAGAACTTGCAGAGAGGCAGAAAAAAACCGACCGGCAGATGAAAAAAACCGAAAGACTGATAGGCAACCTGACCAACCGTTTTGGTGAGCTGGCAGAGCATCTGGTTGCTCCAAGCATACACAAGCGCTTTAACAAACTGGGATATTCTTTTAGCGAAATAGTCGGTGGGTATAAAATTTTGGAAAATGATAAAACAAAAACAGAGATAGATCTATTATTACAAAACGGTGAAATAATAATGGCAGTTGAAATAAAAGCAACACCTGTAGTAAAGGATGTGGAGCATCACATCAAACGTCTGGAAATATTAAGCGATCATTATCGCAAAAAGAATGACTATCGTAGAATCCAGGGAGCCATAGCAGGAGCTATATTTGGCAACGTGGAAAAGAAAAAAGTTTTAGAGGCTGGTTTTTATGTCATAGAACAATCTGGCGACACAATGAAGATAGAAGTTCCAGAAGGCTTTACCCCTCGCGAATGGTAATACACAAGCTGGAAGGATTCACTTACGGCAATATATCCAGCAGGAAAATGCTGTATAGGCTTGGATATAATCATTTTTTATTGTTTGCGCCTGAAATTTCCCACAACCATCTGTTTTAATGATTTCGCTGCTTCACGCGGGTTTTCGCTCTTCATGATTGCCGTAACTACTGCTATGCCCTGAGCCATGCTGTCATACAATACATACATATTGGAAGCATTAAGCCCGCCTATGGCAACAACAGGCACATTTGTTTGGCGAACAATGTCATTTAGTGTTGACACTTCGGTGATCACTGTTACAACTTTTGTGGTTGTTGGGTATATTGCCCCAACTCCAAGATAATCCGCCCCTTCTTCCTTTGCTTTCTGTGCCTGAGGCACTGTTTTAGCTGTAGCGCCAACTATTTTGTCTTTGCCAAGCAGCTTCCTGGCTGCAAAAACCGGTATATCGCTTTGCCCAACATGGACACCTGCTGCATCCACTGCCAAGGCTATATCAACCCTGTCGTCAATAATAAGAGGAATATTATACTTATCAGTTACTTCCTTGACTTTCTCTGCAAGTTTAAAATATTCGAGCCCGCTTTTTTCTTTTTCCCGCAGTTGAACAATAGTCACGCCACCTTCACAAGCCTGCTGCACAATATACAGAAAATCTTTTTCCTGCATCCCTGTACTGTCTGTAACTAAATATAATGTTAAATCAAGATTTTTCATTATTAACCCCCAAAGTAACCCCTAATCCCTGTAATCTCACATAAGCCTGATATAGTCGGTATAAACAGGCTGAAGCCCACGGTCAATAATCATTGTATGCACCTGGGAAACATCCCTGGGATCTGCTACTTCAAACTGCTCGTCTCCCTTTTTATCTGCATCATGTCCGCCAACGCCAACTTTTACACCAGCAGAGATTTTGTTTGCCGCAAGCCCTATAACATTATCCCGGAAACCTGCCCGCTCCCTCGTGGAAATCGTTATCGAAGTAAAAGGCATAAAAAGCCGGTAAGCCAGCAGCACCTGCAAAAGCTGCTTTTCGCGGACACCGCGGAGCTCTACGCTCCCATCCGGATTATTTTTATGCCCCCGTATGCGTGGCACAGAAAACCCTATTTCCGCGTGCGGATACTTCTGCTGCAGATAATACGCGTGCAATCCAGCAGAGAACGCATCACGGCGAAAGTCCCCCAGCCCCAGCAATGCTCCGAAAACAACGCCACGCATACCCCCCTTTACTGCCCGCTCCTGAGCATTAAAACGGTAAGGGTACACCCGCTTTGGCCCAGCCAGATGATATTTCTCATAAACATCAGCGTCATACGATTCCTGATACACACTTACAAAATCAGCGCCGCATTTATGAAGATAAGCGTATTCGTCTGTATTCAAAGGATAAACCTCAAGACCAGTGGTTGAAAAATAGTTCTTTGAAAGCTTTACTGCTTCGCCTATGTATTCGATATTTGATTGCTTTCTGGACTCTCCAGTCAACAGCAGAATTTCCTTAAGCCCTGTGGCAGCAATGGCTTTGAGTTCTTTTTCGATCTCTTCGATAGAGAGCTTTCCCCTCAGGATTTTGTTTGTGCAGTTAAACCCGCAATATGTGCAATGATTTTCGCAATAATTTGAAATATATAACGGTGTATACAAACTGACTGAATTGCCAAAATATCTTCTTGTTTCTGCCTGCGCCTGTTTTGCCAGCTCTTCGAAAAAATCTTCTGCTGCCGGGGATAATATCGCAGCGTAATCCTCGATCGTTAAGAAGTCTTTCCCCAAAGCTCTTCTAACGTTACTTGCATTATATTTTTCATAATCATATTCTTTTGCCCGTTCCAGCACCTTATCCATGATATCTGACTCAATGGCTTCCATGTAATCAAGATGCTGCATAGGATCTGATTTTCCGACTGACTCCAGCATCACTAGTCCTCCAAAAATCCAGTCAAGGGGCTTGAAGCCTCCCCCTCGCTCTCCAGTACCCTGCCCAGCCCCGCAAGCCATGCTTTTCGTCCTGATTCTATGGCCTGTTTAAACGCGTTTGCCATCATCCCGACATTATTTGAGGTTGCAATGGCTGTATTGGCCATTACTGCTGCAACACCCAATTCCATTGCTTCACAAGCCTGGGATGGCCTGCCTATGCCTGCATCTACAATAATGGGCAGGTCTATCTCTTCCACGAGAATTTTGATAAATTCTCTGGTCAATAGCCCTTTATTGCTGCCAATAGGAGCGCCAAGAGGCATGATTGTTGCTGCTCCGGCATCTGCCAGACGCCTTCCTGCAATCAAATCCGGATACATATATGGCATAACGATAAATCCTTCTTTAGCAAGTATTTCCGTTGCTTTTATGGTTTCCTGATTATCCGGCAACAGATACTTTGAGTCATTTATAACTTCTATTTTGACAAAATCTCCGCAACCAAGTTCCCTTGCAAGCCGCGCAATACGCACTGCTTCCTGGGCATTTCTCGCTCCGGAAGTGTTGGGTAAAAGCGTTATCCCTTTTGGGATATAGTCCAGGATATTTTCCCTTCCGTCTGTATTTGCCCTTCTTAGGGCAAGAGTCACCATCTCTACACCACCGTTTTCAATAACAGCTTTTGTAAGCTCAAGGGAAAACTTGCCCGATCCCAGGATAAAACGGGAAAGAAATGTTTTATTGCCGATTACCAATGGATCGTTCATACTATTCTCTACTCCTTATCAATATCTAGATCTAATAAAAACCTCACAACCAGATTGGCCTGATGCCCTGCGCAGATCATCACCCTGGGCGCCATAAAGCCGGCGCGGTCATGCAAAGAGGGTTCTGAATCTCCGCATACATAGAGGTTTGCAAACATTTGTTTGGTTTGAATTTTATTTGCGCTGCCAACACCAGCCATTCCAGAAGCAGCAATTATCTTTTTTCCGCGCTCCTGCAGCAAAGTATTTACCAGCACTGCCTTATTAGCCGGGTCGTCAAAAGCCTCGCACACAATAAGATATTCCTTAAAAATATCCCGTGCATTTTCCTCTGTTACCTTATTGGCACAGGTTTCCATTTCAATAAATGGATTGATTTTACTGATCTGACTTTTTAAAGCCTCGGTTTTTAGCATCCCCAAATGGGAAATATTATAATGTTGCCGGTTGAGATTACTCGGCTCCACGCTGTCATAATCAACCAGCAGCAGCTTTCCCACTCCAATTCGCGCAAGCATAACAGCAATATTGGAACCAAGTCCACCCAGCCCCGCTATTGCGACTTTTCCGCTTTTTAATTTTTCCTGAATGCCCGGCATATTTCGGGCTGTCATGGCTATTTCCAGCTCGGCGCTGACACTCTCCATTTTTATCAGCCCCCGCCCACAAAACAAACGATTTCCAACTTATCACTACTGGAGAGCATTTCAGTTGCAAAGGATTTTTTTGGCACAATACAGCCGTTTTTTTCAACAGCTACTTTTTGCGTATCATATCCTTCCTGGCTAAGAAATTCATTTAAAGAGATTTCACTGGGGATTTTCTTTTCTTTTCCATTTACAACCATTTTTCTCTACTCCCATTTATGTCGAATATTGTCGCATAGTTTTTCTTTGATGTAAATAATAAATCTATAAATTGTGTTTTTTTACAACTTTTTACATAGAAAAAAGTTATAAACTAATATTTATATTAGTTTTTCTATGTTTTTTAGCTGTTTTTTTAATGAAAAATTAAATTATATACATACTTTAGGATATTTTAAGTTGATTTTTACTTAAATTTGATATTGTAAAGATAAATTTCAAAATTTTATCTTTTTTCATTGACATTTTTTTGATATTGCAATATTTATATATAACTTATTCTGTAAATATATAGAAAATTAGAGGGAAAAATGAGTACTACAATGAAAAAAGGGGCGGAAATCCTTATAGATGCTGTTCATAAGGAAGGAGTTGAATATATTTTTGGCTATCCAGGAGGTTCAGCTATACCAATTTTTGATGCTCTACTGGATTCTCCCATAAAATTCGTATTAACAAGGCATGAGCAAGGCGCTACTCACATGGCAGATGGGTATGCAAGAGCAACCGGAAGACCCGGAGTTGTGCTTGTAACATCTGGTCCTGGCGCTACAAACACAATAACAGGTATTTTTACAGCTCACATGGACTCTGTTCCAATTGTTATAATCTGCGGACAAATGCCAACATTCACGCTTGGGCTTGATGCTTTTCAGGAAGCAGATGTTTGGGGGATTTCATCACCTATCGTAAAGCACTCCTATCTTATAAAAAAGATAGAAGATATTCCAAGAATTGTCAAAGAGGCTTTTCATATTGCGCAAACAGGGAGACCTGGTCCTGTTTTAATTGATATGCCAAGAGATGTATCAAGTAAAATAATAGACCCAATAGGTATATCTCCTAATATTACTCTGCCAGGCTACCGGATTCCGGATAAAATTGATCAGAAAGATATTGAAACAGCTGCAAAGTATCTCTCAGAAGCAAAAAAGCCAATTATTATGATTGGGCATGGGGCAATTATTTCAAAAGCATATAAAGCAATCTCTTTTCTTATAGAGAAAATGAGGATCCCTGTAGTAAATACGTTACTCGGCAAAGGGTGTTTTCCGGAAACTCACGAACTAAACTTAGGTATGCCGGGAATGCACGGTACAGCGTATGCAAATAAGGCTCTTGAGGAATGTGATTTGATAATGGCTATTGGGGCGCGCTGGGATGACAGAATAACAAGTAAAGCAGATGCTTTTTGCGCTAAAGCCATCAAAATTCATATTGATATAGACCCTGCTGAAATCAATAAAATTATTGAAGTTGACCTTGCAATTATAGGAGATGCAAAAGAAGTTGTAGAAGCAATCAATGTTGTTGCAAAAAAAGGGAATACAGAAGAGTGGATAAAATTTGTTAACAAATTAAAAAAACAGTTTCCGCTTAAATATAAAAAAGAAGGGAAACTTAAAGTGCAGCATGTATTGGATGAACTTTATAAACTTACAGAAGGGAAATCTATTGTTGCAACAGATGTAGGTCAGCACCAGATGTGGACAGCGCAATTTTACAAAACATCTTTTCCAAATCAGTGGATATCATCGGGTGGCGCGGGAACAATGGGATTCGGGCTGCCATCAGCTATTGGGGCGCAGATAGGTATGCCAGAGAGGCAAGTTGTAGTTATCGTAGGTGACGGCGGATTCCAGATGACAATGAGTGAACTTGCAACTGCCAGCAGACTTAAATTGCCTATCAAAATCATTCTTATAAACAACAACTATCTTGGGATGGTAAGACAGTGGCAAAATATATTTTATGAAAACAGATTGTCAGGAGTAGTGCTGGAAGGGAACCCCAATTTCGTACAAATTGCGAAAGGTTATGGTATTAAGGGGTTTTTTATAAAAAGAAGCGCAGATGTCCGAAAGGTTTTAGGCGAAGCCTTAAAGTATAACGAGGGGCCTTGCTTGATAGATATCGAAGTGGAAAAAGAAGATAATGTTTATCCTATGGTTCCTGCAGGAGCTCCACTTAGCAGCATGATCCTTGAGCCACCAAAAAAGAAAACCAATAAATCTACAGGAGGCGCATAACTTATGGAAGAAAATAAACATATAATAAGTTTGCTTGTAAGCAATAAGCCCGGAGTTCTTATAAGAATAGCTCTTGTTTTTTCAAGAAGAGCTTATAACATAGACAGCCTTGTTGTTTCAGAAAGCAACAGCCCTGATTTTTCAAGAATGACAATAACTGCGACAGGCAACAGAAAAACACTTGTTCAGATTATTAAACAGCTTAATAAACTGGTTGATGTAGTGCATGCTATAGATAATACAGATAAAAGTATAATAAAAAGAGAGCTTGCATTAATGAAAATAAGGTGCGATGCAGATAAAAGAGCAGATCTTCTCATGCTTATAAACGCATGCAAGGGGGCTGCTGTTGATATAGGGGAAAAAACAATGTCTTTTGAAGTAAGCGGCCCTCCAGATAAAATCGATGCGATCAAAAAAATATTTGAACCTTACGGCATATTGGAAATTGTAAGAACAGGCGCTACTCTTATGGCGCGCGGAGATGAGGGCACAGCATAAGGGTTTGAATCAAGCTATTGCAGAGAGTGATATCAGGTTGCTATACGCATATTTTTTATCAAAATCCTTTTTTGCTTAATTCTTCTACTATTTTTATATAAATATCTGGTATATTTTTACCAGATATTTTTTTCTTTTTAAAATCACATATTTCTGAATGTGATATTCCGTTTTCGCTTTTGATTATATTATTTCCCCACTTAGTCGAAGACTCACTTACTATTCCATCATTCTTTCCACTAACTTTTTTTAGATACAAATATGTATAAAAAAATACTAAATCATCAAAGGCATTATCCATTGTTGCGCACAAACTTTGATAAAATACTCTATTATCCATTATTACTTTTTCATTAAATTCCTTCATTTTTGCTGTTGTTAAATTGTAATTTACATTGTAGAGATTGGGGTTTGTATCCCCATACAGTTTTCCAAAAATTGATAATACTTTTTTAATTAATCTTGTGTGTGTAATTTTTTGATCATAGATCAGATCTGCGATCTCTGCTCCAAGATGAGGCGTACATATTGAAGTTAAACTTGCTATTTTATCACCAAAGCCATGTTTCCAAATAAGGTAACGTGTATCCAGCCCGCCTTTAGAATGTGCGATAATATTTACTTTTTCTTTTTTGGTTTCTACCAATATATTTTCTATAGTATTTTTCAAAATCAATGCATTTGATTCAAAATCGCCCCAGGAATCAGTATTGCCCAAAAATACCTTTATTCCCCTGCTTGTTAGGGCTTCAGGGATCCTTCCCCAAAAATCAATAAAGCTTTTTCTGTCATGTGCGAAAATTCCATGCACTAATCCTACAGGATATTTTAAAGATACATTAGTAGCCATATTTTTTCGTATCCTGCGCTCCAAGTGTTTTTATTACACGACGCCTTACTCCTGTATTTATTTTTTTTCAAAAATAAATACGCTTGGTAAAGTTGGATCTTTCAGATGCTTACGGGCTTCTTCAAGATGATGAGCAGCGCAAATATCACGAGGATCCGCAGCCACAACTTTTTCAAAACGCTTGACAGCAGCAGCATAATCCTTCATGTGAAATTTTCGCACCCCTGATTCAAAAACATTTTTGGTAGCAAGACGTGACTGTTTGTCCTTTGGAGAAAGAGCATCCAGCATATCAAATAAGCCCACTACAACATTTACCCCTGCTGCCTGCACCATGCCAATAAAGCGGTACGCAAATTTTTCCGCATGCCCGGCAAGCTGGTTAAGTGTTTCGCGGGTAATCAGCAAACCAGAGCCTGTTTGTTTGGAAAGACCTTCAACGCGGGAAGCCAGGTTAACGTTAGCCGAAATAACAGTGCTGGAAAGCCTCTCGTTTTCACCAACAATACCCATCATAACAGAGCCGGAGTGAATTCCCACTCCAATATTGATACCATCTACCCCTACTTTTACTTTTGTATTCTTGTCAAGCACCAAAGTCTGATATAATTCAATACCAGCGCGTACAGCATCCATACCATTAATAAACAACGCCATTGCTGCATCACCAATAAATTTATCTACAAAACCATTGTTTTTGCGTATAACAGGGCCGGCAATGCCAAGTATTTTATTGATCCATTCAAAATTCTCCCGCGCAGTCATCATCTCCGAATTGATGGAGAAGTAACGTATATCAAAGAACAACACACTAATGTCCCGCTGTACGTTATCACCCAACTTCATTTTGGTAATATCTGAAACCCCCAGATGTTCCATAAACTGCACTGGCACAAACCGAATGGTTGATTCGTTTAAGCGCGCTATACGATCAAACTGATCCTGAAGCTCTTCTGCCATACCATTAAGTCCGAGGCTAACTATACCAAGCTCATCCCGCGCTTTATACTGCACCCGTTTATCACGGTTCCCGCTTGCTATAGCGCTCATGGCGCTGGCAACAGAGGAAAGCTGCTTGACAACAATAGAAACCATAATTCCAAGCGCCAGCAAAATAACTACGCACACTATGGCAACAACAAACGATATATCTCTTTTGAGTTTTGCGCTGCTAATTTCATAGCCAGTCATGTCAAATCCAATTTCGAACATACCGGCAATCTCTCCTGCACTGTTGTATATTGGAGTCAGGACAACAGCCCAGTCACCAGTATGTAGACTATAGATGCCGCCAACAGGTTGCCCGCTCATAAGCATATCGAGATCTTCACCTTCAATCATCTCCTCAGGGCGGAAGAGATTAATCTCCTCGCCAGAAATCACCACATAATATTCAAAATTGTTGCCCTTAAAAATAGCTGCATAATAGCTTCTGTTCCAGGGATCTGCATTGTATCCCACAATCTCCCTTACCAATTTTGAAAGCCGTTTGTACGAATCGCTATGAACATCTTTAATAGTTGTAATGTTATCAACATCATCACCGTCAATCAATTTTGCGGATACTATTGCCAACGCTGTCATATCATTAAACAATGATTCCTTCTGCTGTTCTGACATAATATTGAATGTAACAGAAAACACAATGACAAATGAAATTATCATTAGAGGAATGATAATAACAGTTTGCTTGATAAACAGCGAAATATAGTTGTTCAGAATACCAATAAACAGTACACACAATCCAATAATAAGAGCTAAAATTCCCAGAAATGGTGATATTTGTCCAATTATTATGCGAAGTCTTTCGCCAAACGGAAGTCTCAAATCACCATCGTAAGTTGTGAAATCCACACCATCGTACAGCCATACTACATCGCCGTATACGCCGGCAAAAGTATTTCCGTAAAAGCCAAAACCTTTGAGCGCTGGCCTCTCTCCCTGCGCCCGCAATGGTTCAAAATATCTTTCAGGAACAATGCGCTGTAAATTTGTACCAACAATGCGGAACAATGCGTTAGACCCCATATCAAAGAACACAAGATTATCGTCCGAATCATAAAAAATATGCCAGGGATGAATACCGCCATCATTTATGCACCAGTTAAACGAAGCACGCAGCTCTGGTTTGCCATTGTTTCTTACTTCATAAATATCCCCATCGCGCCGGACAAAAGCAAAATTCTGCATATCTTTCAGGACAAGCTGAGCAACAATAAAATTCTCTACTCCATCAGTAAATTCCGACTGCCGCAATACATTCCGGATGGTATCGTACTGATAAAGAATAACCATGTCTTGTTTTGTTTGAGAAAAAGTGAGTATTCCGTCTTCGTACCTGAATGAACCAAATTGAAAAAACAGACGCGGGTTACTATGCACATCATCATAACTTATACTAAGGATGTCTCTGACAAAACGTCCGCGGTTATCATACTTCCTGATTATGTCCCGTCTTGTAAGTAAGGCATCATATTCTGCTTCTATTGTATATACATAAAGATTTCCCGCATCATCAATAGCAGCATCCACAATTCGGATATATTCTTTAAACTTGTTTACATTAATGGTGTACCGAATTTTTCCGCTTGGCTCCATACAAACAAGTCGAAATGCGCCACTGTCTATGATGTATAGATTACCATCCCGCTCAAATTTTGCCATAGCAGGTGCGATAAAAGATGTTGTTTGTTGAAAAGGTCTTTTATTAAATACATCTAAATTAAAAACAAAAAATAATCCAGAAATAAGAAATACTAGCATTAAAGTAGAAAACAAAAGCCACATTGCAGATTTTTTCATAATATTATATTTTATGATATTTTTTATGAATTGTCAATGTTATGACATGTTATGAATTGCCATACTCACCCGTGCAGTAACATTACTTTTTTTATCCCGGAATTTCTGGCAACTTTTCTTTTGAGTATTTCTTTTATTACATTTTCGTCGCTGAAAATCACAATTTCTTTTTTTGCTCTTGTGACTGCTGTATAAAGCACTTCTCTGGTAACTATTTTTAATTGACCTGTTTCTGTTGCTATGACAACAGCTATTGAGTCATATTCATTGCCTTGACTCTTGTGAACAGTTTGGGCATAAGAAACTTCCCACTCTTTTAAAATAGATGTGGATATTTTTTTTACTCCCCCATCCGCAGTTTTGAATATGGCATAATAGATGAAGTCATCATAAATTATCACTCCCCTGTCGCCATTATAGAGCCCATTATCATAATCATTTTTTGTTATCATAATTGGCAGCCCCTGGAAAAAAAGTTTTTTCTCTTTTGAAAAATAATCTGCAAGTTTATTATTAAAATTTTTTACACCAAACAACCCATGATTATATGGAGCAAGAAGAACAAAAGAAGAGAGAGCATCAAGCATCTTTTCTACATCTCCTTCTTTTGCATAAAGCGAAAGTGTTTTATATTTTTCTATCGCAAAAGAAAAAAGATCATCAAAAACAGGCGGCAGAAGTTTTATAGTGTCATTATTTTCAAAATCATCTTTTTTGAAAAATCCTTTTCGTATATTTTCTGCGAAATCCGGAATTGCGCCATGCGATCTTTTTACCTGCTCAAGGATAACATAATTTTGATACAGCGCATGAGAGTTGTTTTCAATGTCATCAGTCATATCAGAAAAAAGTGTTCCACTACCAACAGCAGGGAGTTGCTGCGGATCCCCAACCATTACAAGTGAACACTCTGTGTGAAACATTGCCATAAGTTCCTGCATCATTTTTAAGTCAAGCATTGATGATTCATCTATAATAATCATCCTATATGGAAGAAGTGAAAACAAATCCTTTTGCCTGTAACCAATCTTAAG
>Ga0123352_10017163_pt1 | contig 11543 bp, 9 predicted proteins | sample TergutLab28metaG_FD_89700 | JGI IMG/M metagenome (GOLD analysis project Ga0123352, IMG submission 89700) | Labiotermes labralis P1 segment gut microbial communities from Petit-Saut dam, French Guiana - Lab288 P1 | ecosystem: Host-associated > Arthropoda: Insects > Digestive system > Gut ...
GGTGGATAATATTAGGATGGATCTCCAGGAGGTAGGATGTGGTTATATGGACTGGATTGGGCTGGCCCAGGATAGAGATAGGTGGCGGACGCTTGTGAGTGCGGTAATGAACCTTCGGGTTCCGTGAAATGCGGGGAATTTCTTGACTGGCTACAAACCAGTTAGCTTCTCAAGAAGGACTCTGCACCATGGAGTAAGTAAGTAAGTCTGATGGTAGTAAATAAGCAACCATTGGATGTAAACTTGTGAACTTTGGCACGGAAATATATAGTAAACGGAATTTGATATATATATATATATATTATTTGTAAGTAAACTTTTACATATCTAAAAATGACACATAGTTTGGGGGTTATATTACAAATATTTAAAGTGTAAACAGTCTGTATGTCAGTGACATGATCTTAAAAAATTAGATAATTAAACACTAATAATCTAACTACATAGGCCCATGCAAGGGTACAAATGTATGTTTGGGTTCTCCTTGGAAATCCTTGTTCGTACGTGGAAATTATCTGTATAATTTATTTCTTAACAAAACTGGAAAAGACAGATGTTGCCTGAACAGACTCGTCTCTTGTGTAACAAAAGGCTTGGCAAGTAACTGATCCCAGTGTTTAACATACTGTAAGGAGGAATTAAAAGAAAATACAATGTACATTCTCTAAACAAGCAGCCATATTAGCATTTCACGTACGTACAGACAGCGAATCTATCCACAGATTCGTTGAACGGGCTACATAATACAACTGGTTCATAACTTGGAATGTTAGGTAATTAGTTTAGAAAAGTAATTATTCAACAGACAACCAACGGACGGCACAAGAGAAATGTATAGCTACATTAAAGTAATTACTAATTAATGTAATTTACAAACATTAATTCTGCACGGACGGACGGATGGAGTGAAACAAAGAGAATGTACTATTAGAACTGTGGCAATTCTACACACGTAGCGCTAGGCTACAATGAGGCGGGTGGGTGGGTGGGTGGGCGGGCGGGGGGGGGGTGCTGGAAGGGGAATTCTGTTTTGATTTCTGGAGCTCAGCGTTATGCTGACAGTAGAAACAAGCTGCGGGGAGGTTGTTTTTGTTACAGTTTGTGTATAATTAACGTTTACGACGCAGATCATTCGCACGCAAGTCGCAAGTATTTCTATTAGTGTCGTTACAAACAAATGCTGTTTATTTCGGTGCGTCTATTTGTTGCAAATAATAATAATAATAATACAGTTCCTGCCTACAGTTACAATTTACAACCGGGGTGTAAATTATAACAGACCGCCCCATTCCTTACCTCCCCTCCCCAGTACTTAAGCCGTAACAACCATGAATACGTTAATCAACACAACAATACTATTTGTTTCTTCTATTACAATAACAGATAGCAGAAGAGAAATTATTGTTAGCTAGAAGGCGGCAGTACGTATCACTTCAGCGATTGGAATGAGGTCTGCGTCTTTCTAAAATGGACGACCTTCTGCACGCTATACATTGTTATGTACGCTCTGTTTTGTACATTCTGTTTCCATATTGCCAACTGGCATTCTTCGGCTACCCTGTCTGAGGTTTTTCCGTGCTTTTTCCTCAGTTGTAGGGCAAATGCCAGAGTATAACTCGCAAAGACAAGGTACGGGCCGCACTCTTCACAGTTAGCTAATTGCGTTGTTCTATGTATTATTTGTGTCGATTGTGTTGTTCTATGTACTGTTTGTGTGTAAATGTGTACTGTACTACTGCCACTGGGTGTCAACCCAATGCAGTTAAAAAATATATCATATCGTATCAAAAAGAGAAAATACTTTTATCGACCATAATCCTTACAACCTTCCTGTAAAACCGACAAATTTTCTTCACCTAATAATTTCAGCATCCACCTGAACATCAGTCAGCGTAAAGATGAAGGCAGAATGCTAAAGTCGAAACGTCGAAACAAACCTATTATCCTAAACGTAACAAAGCACCGACTACAATTTGATGCATTCTGCTCTGGCTGATTATAATTCTAAAATCCTTTTTTTAAAAGATTTATTGCAAAGAAAGTATGTACAGCATGTTCGAGAACAAATAACAAAATTGTTCCCCTAACCAATTTGAATTGTTATTTATGTAGTGGCAAAAGTAAAATAGAAGCGAATATAAATAACGGCAGTGAAGAAGTCTAACAAAACACTGCGACTATCTGTGAACTAATTACAGCAGAATGTGTTTCGGTCGTTGATGTTTGTATTTCTTGTACACAGTGGTCAGGACGGCTGGAGCATAATTCCCGATTTGCTGCACCAGTGGGTTGGGGTGGGAGGTCCAAAATCCTCTTTACACAGCTATTATATTAGTTTGTAAAATATCGGGTTCCACAGGTAGCCCTCCATTGACAACGTGATTTCGTTCCCGGGGGAACTGCTGCAAAATAAATGTGTGTAAAATTGAACCTCATTATATAATGTAAGTCAATGAGAAGTCAAAGAGTTACGTTACAGGTCCCTCTCAAAATTAACAATATAATATAATATAATATAATATAATATAATTATATTTAAGGCCCCGAAATACATGCTATGAATATAAAACCAGCATCTCTATGAATATAGACCAATTAAATATAAAATAACCGAAATATTTAATAAAATAAAAGTTAAATTTTGAGCATTTACTTTGATATGTTAGAAGCTCAGACCGAAAGTATTGGTAAGCGCCTCTGCTAGGCCTTGCTTTTGGCTGTGGCGTAATGCAGAGATTTTATTTCTCTGATGAAGTCCCTGGTTGAGGATCTTGCCTTTTTTTATTTTTTAGCGACACTTCCACATTCACTTGGCTTCACTGCACTTCTCTTTTCAAACACGGTGGCTCTTATCTTGATGTGTGTACCGTGCATTGTGTATAATTTATAATTTAGACCAAAAAATGAGCACAATTTATTGATTTTGTAACTTAAGCGTATATAAGAAGAGACTCCCTGAAGGTTACGTAAACATATCGAAACATACTGGAGTGCTTTACGATACGGACATTGTCAATATTCTGGGCGTTTGTTGGGCAACTATAATAAACTGAACGGTAGTTTTTATTTTAGTGATTTAATCAGCCCAATTCCTGTTTTGCTTTGATGGTAAAGGTGCAGACAGCTCTCACTTCTGATTGGCTGTTCTGTTTCTTCACATCACACACGACATTTACATTTGTGCATTTTTTAAAATTCCTTATAGTTTTTTTATATTTTTTGTCGTTTGGTTTCAAAACCGTCGTTATTGTGAATCGTCTCAAACCGAGAGGTACCTGTGTTTGATAGCTGGTATACAATCAACCCAAGGTATAGCGCTCATCGCAGTGTATCCATAGAAATTCCTTACCGCACAACATTTCGATTTACCGCCATGAATTGCGGAGAACAAACAGTAGCGCTGTATCAGGGGTTGGCTCTATACCGTGACTACAGGTTTCGCCTGATAAACAGCTATTTTAAAGTCAACATCAGTCATCGTCGTGGTTTAATCAGCCACACTGTCGGTATACAGACAAAACTACAGCGTCGAAGTACATGGATTTGAATGTGGAGCAATAGAGGAATAACATTTACCAGGGGAAGACTGAAGGACTACGAGGAAAACATTCTAGAGTTCTACTTTGTCCACCACAAATCCCAGACATCGAAACCTGATCTCCGCGATCTTAGTGGGTTGATAATATGTTTTGACCATTAAACGGCATGAAAGTGGGGTTTACTGCTCATGTTTCGGTTCATATCTTCCTTCCGTATTCAGGGTTGAAGTACTGTGAACATGGACCAAGGTTATACAGGCAGGTAAATAGGTGAAGGTAAAGCAATTCAATTACAGGCCTGGACAGGCCCTGAGGATTCCATGAAGTTCAGGCTCCCAGATTTCAAGACAATCGGCACATGAAAGTGGTAAGGTTGTCAGCCCTACGCACCGGCCACCTTTACCTCCAGGAAATATTCCTGATACTCATTTCTGTTAGAGGCTGAGTCGACCCCAGAGCCACAGTGCGGTCGGAAGGAATATAAATGAAAAATCAGGTAAATAGGGGAGGATAGCAAATAAAAGGAACAGTCCTCCATGCCGCACCAACAAACAAAAACTATTCAAAGTAAAGTTATCCATGTGCAAGTTACGAAGGGACACGAGGGGATGGAGGTATGGCTCCACTCATTCTTAATCTTATCATTATATGGAGTGGGTGGTCAACTTCATGATACGGTCGCTTTACCCCCGGTAAAATAGAGCCCGGTACCCACTGAATATGAGGCTGTGTGGGCTCCACAACCGGTATGGATATTTTGAAGAAGAAAATAATCTCTTACTCCAGGGTCACATTCGCCGGTTCGATTAACATTAACAACGAATTATCACGAAAGACTGAAACCGGTAATTACTCTTACCGTAGTGACATCCCTTACCAAGCGAAGCGCCGTTAAATAGAAAGGTATCGGATGTGGCAATATTATGCCTCATCCGATTTTTATAAGGATCGAAAAGAACAAGGAATCAAGTTATGTTAAAAATGGGAAAACTTTGTTAATTACAAGCAGCTTCTTCTAACAAATTTGGAATATCGACATGCTTCCTATACTGTTAATGACTCCATAGGGTAGAGTCAGTCTTGAGAAGCCAACGGTAGTTCAATTAGTAAAGCAATTCTGTACCGTCTATGAAACACAAAGGTTTATTCCTGTGTTCGCAAGAACTCGCCACTGACACTGTCCTGAGCTGGATCAATCCAGCCCACATTCTCATCCTGTACAACTTACATCACATTGCAAAATTACCCTCCTCTCTAGGCCAAGGTCATCATTTCCTCTAGTTTTAAAACCGAATTGCTATATATATATATATATACTCGTTACTGAGTCTACGTTACGGCTTGATAAGCCAGCAATCACAGATTTGGAGCCCAGAGAACCCCAACTTTAATGGGTACGGGGTGCGCTTTCCTCAGGGGTAAAGCGCCCGGATCGTGAAGCTGACCATTCACCTACAACTAATGTCGAAATTATGAATGAATGCACCTATACCTCTATTTGTCCAAAATACCTTAACGGCGTGTGGGCCGGGTAGCTCAGTCGGTATAGCGACTGAGCTACGGGCTGGACGGTTCGGGATCGAATCCCGGTGTGGACGAGACTTTCCGTCCGTTCAGACCGGCCCTGGGGCCCACCCAACCTCCTGTAAAATGGGTACCGGGTCTTTTCCGGGGGTAAATTGCGACCGAGGCGTGCTGCTGACCACTCACCACTTTCAAGTGCCGCGATCATGGAAGAGTAGAGCTATACCTCTATCCACCCTCTGGGCCACACCGGGCATGTAACGGGAACACTTTACCTTTACCTTTTACCTTAACGGCGTGACAGGGATAAATTTACCCCCACCTTCATCCATTGTGAAATTAAAAGTATAAAATAATTCTTAAATGAAATTAATTCACATATTTGCAATTCAAAGCGTAACAATTATTTCTCGTACAGTTTTACTGGTACTTCACCTACTGTCCAATGTTCGAACTATTTCAGTTTTAATCCGGTGACGTTGCACAGCCATCAAAATAGCAATAGTAAGTGAACTCCTCAAAGTATTTAAATGGGTTAAAACAAACAAATTCACTTGGGGAAGAAAAGATTACTCTGTTGAAGTAACGCACAAATTGAGCTTGTGACAAAATAAAAAAGAAGCACAAAGAATTTCGATATTCGAGTTGACACTGGAATATAAAATGCATGGTGTTATTTCTGCCGGGAGATCCCGCGTATCCGCCATTTTGTCACATCATCATGCGACAGCCAAATGGACGTCAAACCCTTGTCACGTACTAAAGAAAATCAAAAGCGATCTTCTTGGAATCATAAATGAAATATTTTACGGCCAAAATCGTCTTTTCTCGCTTCTTGAGCATAGCTTTTATACTGAGTATTGGTTTCCTGTGAACCGCTCCCACGGCCCGTTCGAATAAGCGAGACCCTTAAACGTAGGGAGGTGGAGAGTCCTTTCAAAGTCTCAAGTTAAGTCCCACTAAGCATCACACCCTCCCCCTCCCCTTCTCAAATACTCCCTTCCCACAAAACACGAAACTTTTCTACAAACACAAGAAAACTCTTTCTGTAGCCCCTAGTTATACCACGCAGGTTTTACTGCCAGAAAACCAATACCCTAAAAATTACCCACTTTCAGCCTTCTATAACACCCTCCCTTAAAAACAGAAACACCCATTTCAACCCTGGTATAAATCCTGGAACCATTTTCCAAAGAGGAAGAAATCTACTTCTTTTATACGAATAAACGTAAAAAGTGATGTCCTAGGGCCCTGCCTCGAGAGTTTTGGACGGATGGGGGTGGAATGTGGGTGCACCAGATGGTGCTAACACTCGTTACAATGAGACGAGGGTTGAACACCCTTCTCTCAACCCCACATTTCTTCTACAGATATGGCAATTTTCTTTTGTTCAAGTCTAGAAATATGCATCCAAGTCAAGCTATCTTTTCTTTTGAATCTAAATTTAAAGCTTGTCACGAATTTTTACGACGTGCAAATGTTTTCAGCACAGAGAACAGCAAAGCAGCTAGGCTACCTGTTTAATATTAATTCCAAAGAATCTTCACGTAATCCCCATACTGCACGGTCCTGCACAACCGTTATTTAAATCCAGCAGGTGGTTAAATGTGAAAGCTGAGATGGTATGAGACTGAAAAAAATCACTGGTAACTAAAAGATCACAGTCTAATTTTTAATTTACGCCCTGAGAACATGAAACAAAACACAGGGCCAATTAAAAATGTAAACTTCTAAGAACCTTCAGATATGGGGGGTAGGTGAGAATGTACTTAAAAAGCAATAACTGAAGAATGAAGCCCAAATAGATGCCACTTATTATTTTATTGTGGTTCTTATAGCCTCAACATCATCAGGAGCTCGTGACTATAATGTTGATTACCACATTGGTCGTTTCGTTCCGTAAAGATGGAGGCGGTAGCATTAATGTAAAATTAGGGTTCTTAATGTTGTGTGTTCGGTGTGAAGTTCTTTGTCCCTTGGTTGTAGCTGAAAACGTGTTTCTGTTAATATTAATAGCTGTGATCCTTTATGTGTGGTGATCGTAGTGTTCTGTTGTGTGTACTGTGTTTCATTAATGGAATGGTAATTCGATGTCTTGTTAGTGTTAATTAGTATTGCCCGAAACATGTTGAGCCTATAAGAAGTACAATAAAACAATAAGTAGCATCTAGTTGGTTTTCATTCTTCAGTTATCACAATGATGCACGGTCCAACAAACACTAAAAAGCAATCACTGATAACGGACGACGGACGGTCTCCACCTTGGGGCTAACGACTAACTAACTCCATAGAACATGATCATACTTGACAAGCTAACAGTTCTTAGTCTATTTAAGAAATTACCCGTATTTTATAAAACCAGAAAGTTAATTAATTTTTATGTTGGAATTCCCATTAGTACTAGTTTGTTCATTACCATGCTCACAAGAGCACGCAGCTTGTCCTTATCGTGAACCATATCGATCCAGTCAACGACTACCCAATCGATTTCTTTAAGATCCAGTTTAATATTATTCTCTCATCTATGCCTAGGTTTTTCAGTTGGTTTCTTTCCATCACGTTTTACCCCCAAACCCTGTAAGCACATATCGTTTCCACGTACGTGCCACATGCCCCTTCCGTACCACTCATCTTGATAACTACTCATTAATTAGGGCATTGGAGGGTTTTTATTAATAACTGGTTATACCATGTAACATAACATAACATAACATAACACAACATAACAAAACGGGATTACTACTCATCAAAAATTTCATCAAAGTAATCATTCTTCCTGATTTGAGCATCCAAATGATATACGAGTATAGTGGGACCGCGGTGGCACAGTGGTTAAGGTGTTGTGCTACAAATCGGAAGGTCGCTGGTTCGATCCCAGCCGGTGTCAGTGGATTTTTCATTGACATAAAATCCTTCCGTCACACTATGGATCTGGGATCGACTCAGTCTCTAACAGAAATGAGTACCAGGAGTATTTCCTTGGGGTAAAGGCGGCCGGTGCGTAAGGCTGACAACCTACCACCATCCTGTGCCGTTGTCACGAAATCTGAGAACCTTAACTTCCTGGCAACCTCTGGGCCCCTCCGGGCCTGTAATGGGACTGATTTACCTTTACCTTTACCTTTAAATGATATGTAGTAAGGAGTACGAAGTGAGATACAACCCAGCATCTTATGAAAGTGGTGACATGACAGTTGGAAAAGCGTACTAAAGGATGTCTGATGGGACTAAGGTGGCCCTCAACCATCAGAAGACGGGGATAGCGAGTCATCAAGTACAGACAGAGAATTATAATAAATAACGGCAATAAGTTTGCAGTTTAGAGAGTATAGTTTGTAAGGTTCTCACTGAGGTGCTGATGAAGAATCAAGTCTTCTGGGATGTGATTCCGTGTCGACTGGTAGTTACCGACGTTTCGGAGAATTGTGCAGGATCTAGCACAGATAGAAGAGCAGTGTACAGCAAAAAGTACAGCTTGAAAAGTGACAATGTTTAGTAAAGAGTGCTGGTGTAATATTATTGTTCTGATTGCGCATGCTCCAACAGAGGATCAAAGTGATGACTCAAAGGACAGTTTCTATGCCGTCCCGTATGAACATTCTCTTACAATACTTCAGTCCAAATTCAGGGAAAGAAACAGACAATTGGGAGTAAACTGCTGCATTAACAAACGTGCGGTGACGTGAATGTGTGAACGAGAGATGTTCTGACATGCCAAGTAGGACGCAAATCTGTAAACTTTAAAGAATTTGCCTCTGCAATAATCTACGAATGTCAGTTACTGTACTTTATCAGCAAAGTAAAAGGCACAGTTGTCCCGGTCCACGCCATTAACGCTTGTTAACAGCATGAACTGTGGAATGTGACAGTACCAATTAAAGAATGACCATTGAAATGTTACAGCACCGAATAAATAAAACGTACTGAAATGTGACAGCGCCGATTAAACAATGCATACTGAAATGTGACAGAGTCTATTAAATACAGACCATTGGAATGTGACAGCGCCGAATAAACAATACATACTGAAATATGACAGCGCCTATTAAATATAGACCATTGGAATGTGACAGCGCCGATTAAACAATACATACTGAAATGTGACAGCGCCTATTCAATGAAGCATATTGGGATGTGAAAGCGTCAATTAAATAAAGCCTACTGGAATGTGGCACCGCAAATTTAACAGCTTATTGGAATGTGACAGCGCCAATTAAATAGAGTATAATGGAATGTGGCGGTGGAACGTGACACAGCCGTTTAAAGGAATTTTACTGAAATGTGACAGCATAAGTTAAAGAAATGGTATTGGAATGTGACAGAACCAATTAAACAAAGAATACTGGAATGTTACGGCACCAATTAAAGAAATCCCACTGGAAGATGACAGCGTCAATCAAAGAGCATACTGGAATATATCACCTATAAAACAACGCTTTTTGGAATGTGATAGCGCCAATTAAGGAAGGAGTGGTTACAGGAATATGACAGCACCAAAGCAAGCGTATCGGAACCTGACACTGCTAGGTAAAGTACGCGCACTGAAATACGGTGCGCCAACTTAGTAACCGTACTGAAAAGTGACAGCCCGAGCGAAACAGGCATAAGTACCTGTTCGGTAGCTGATAATAATAGACGGTATACCTAAACTCTTCAACAACAACAACAACAACAACAACAAAAACACACGTGTCGTATCAGTTCACACCAGCACACGTGTCATACCAGTGAACATCAACATACGTGTCGTATCAGTGAATATCAATACACGTGTCGTACCAGTGAACACCAACACACGTGTCGTACCGGTTAACACTACCACACGTGGTGTATCGTTGAACACCAACACATGTGTCATACCAGTGAACACCAACACACGTGTCGTAACAGTGAACATCAAAACACGTGTCGTACCAGTGAACATCAAAACACGTGTCGTACCAGTGAACACCAACACACGTGTCATAGCAGTAAGAGCACTTACCATTTGCATGTCCTGCAAGTAAATCTTTCAGCTGTTGCGAAGTTCCCCCACTTTGCTGTAAAACTTCGACTGCTGAGACCCTAACGGAGAATCGAGCTCCTGTCTTCTGCTTTTGTTCATTAATCCCACGAAACAACCATGAGATTGCGCACGGTATCACTCCAAGGGTGTTAGCTGCCTCGGGGCTTCCCACCATGGTGTAGGTCTTTCCTGTTGCAACAGAACAAACACGAGATCAGTTATCTGGTACTCTGGCCACAAGAAAGCTGCTCGAGCGGGATATGACTGTTTGCCCGTCAGTGCCACAACATACAGCAGGTAGCTAAAATGTTGAAAACGGAACATCTTTCATATATATATATATATATATATATATACACACACACACATAGACATACACACACATAAATCATATTCATGTAATTTAAAATGTTGCAAAAGAGGGCTTGAATCGCACCCAAAACTCTACAGCAATACTCAGACGTACACAGAGCGTTAACGTGCGTGATTACTGTTTTATTTTGTCCGCAGAATGGAATAACTTTCCTGTTCTAATATTTTTGGGCGTAAGTTTGCGGTACTAAACACAAATGTCGCATTTCTGTCCACTTCTCTACCTTACAGAAGAATGTAGGCATATCAAATCGTTATGATCTCGTTTTATGTCTCTCTATGTGCCCGTACATAGCTTCTGTGGGCCGTGGCGTGAATTGGGCCGTAATTCGTCGGCCTGTCGCCACGGATAACAGGATTCGATTCCAGGCCATTCCAGTTGCGATTTATGATGAAAGGAGTGGCGCTGGGAACGGTTCTCTTCTCCGACCTTCAGTTGTCCTCTGTCAGTATCATTCAGTTGTCCTCTGTCAGTATCATTCCACCAATGCTCCACACTCATTCATTCATCAACGGCATTAGACATTCTTGGCAAATGACTGCGCCGCTCCAAATGACATACTTAAAAATTACAACTTTTGAGCAAGTTGAATGTTATGACGTAAGAGGTATCCACGATGACGTATTTTTTAATATGCTACAACCAGCAAAAGCAACAATCATAGTGTCATGAATGCACGCTATCTTACGCTTGAATTTATTAGAGTCATTAAAGATATACAGATGGTACAGGCCGAAAAAAAAGCTCGAAATACAAGAATATAATGCGTTTATGTTTATACTCATGTGACATAGTCTGGTAGCCAAGAGCTACGTCACAGTAATACGAAAGTATATCAGTGAGCTGATGTTTGAAGGCAAATTGCGTGTTTGCACGGTGCATTGTCAGTAAAATTTCAGTTCTGAACTGGACAGAAGAGCAAACATTGGTGTTTTGGGAAAATGAAGTTAGGTGATTGGTTAGGCCGTTGTGACGTAAATGTGAGCGCTATGGGTCGTTGATGGTGACGTTTTGAATCCGCGATCGGCCCCTTGGGTTCCAGGATTCAGGAGGGGGGGGGGGCGTAGTTATGTGTGGCGGTGATCGGATCAGGACCTTCCTA
>Ga0123352_10017165_pt1 | contig 11542 bp, 6 predicted proteins | sample TergutLab28metaG_FD_89700 | JGI IMG/M metagenome (GOLD analysis project Ga0123352, IMG submission 89700) | Labiotermes labralis P1 segment gut microbial communities from Petit-Saut dam, French Guiana - Lab288 P1 | ecosystem: Host-associated > Arthropoda: Insects > Digestive system > Gut ...
CATATAGCATATGAACACACAATTCAGCACAAATAATTTTATCAATATTTTATACTAACATAGATTTTAAATATTTTATTTAAAACGTAACACTTTATATTTGTACATTGTTTTGGCGTTCTGTGTAATATAGCCTTCAAAGAGTACCTCTCTGAAGATGACCACAATATGTGGACGAAACACGTAGGGGCTACGCTGTTTATACAACAGATTTACATATTTGTAAATACACTTGTTAGGTTTGTTTCTCATACTGAATTATTAGTGCACGGTCAATACTCATTTAAAATATCGTGTTTCAGCTTTGTTAATCTCTGCACAAAGTTAATTGTAATAATCTTTAATAAAATTCATAAGTGACTTACAATTTCCAGGTTGATTGGTTTTTTTCTCACGTATTTTACGTACGTAAATGTACAAGAGGGCGTCTATGCCGGACAGGTTGTTTATCGTTAGTATTCAAACCACTACTGAATGCAGGTTCCGTAGGAGTAGCAAAGGAATGGACGTAACACTATATGGTGTGTTTTTGTTAACTTACAGGCTCAACATTTTGTTATGACCAAATGTAGACTTATGGTTCAGTTGATGATTCAAGTGGGTTTCTCTGTTTATGTACATTTTTTCCATAACGATCATGAAGTTTCCTTGACTGATGACTTGCACTACTTCAATGACCTCATCTACGGGTCCAAAGGAGTGACGACCCTCTTGAAGATGTTGCGAGAATTCTGAATTGGGGTTTAACGTTTAAAAGACAGAAAACTTCTTTTTTAATTTGGTTCTGTAGGATCTTCCAAGTTCGTCCACAATCCGGGCATTGTAGTGCGCATATGCCATTTTTATCATATATGTCGACACTCTCGTATGAAAGCTAGACGTTTTTCGATGGAATCCTTAATGCATACAATATATTAATGTTGGTGGTTTTGAACAATGTTATTAAGAATTTTATTCCTTTACCCACATATGTGAAAGAGACCCATTTGTTATTCCTACTTCTGTTTGTGATAATATTTCTTCCTTCCTTTTAGTGTGTTTATTTTGCTTTCGATTTATTTGGCTTAAAATGTTTAGATTAAACTGGTCATTACATAATATAGTAGACACAGTCTGTCTCAATCTATCTGTCATAAGAAAGTGGATCGTATGTGTTTTGGCGGTTACTGAAGTATCTAATAGCAGCTAGTCTACGGTTTATTGGGTGGCACGAGTCATGGAGAAGGATGTAGTCTGTGGTGGTGGTGGTGGGCTTTCTATATACAGAACTTCAAAATTGCCATTCTGATTTTATACTTCATTTATTTATTGTAACGTCCAGAAAATTAGTGAGTGATTTTGCTCTTGTTCTAGTGAAAACTCTAGGTTCGGGGAAACGTTATTAAATTCATCTAAAAGTTCATTAATATTAGTGTGCGGCGACTTGTGTATTATTAATATACCGTCAACGATCTGATACAACCGATTATTTTACTGTTTGTTAAAATATCAATGCTATAAGTTTGTTCTAGTTATTGTAGATCTCTGACATAACTGAAGAAGTGGATGCATCCACTACTAAGCCTGCCTTTTGTGTGTATTATCTTCCTTCATAGTGAAAGTAATTTTGACTAAGAATAACACGGCAAAGTTCTATGACCTACCTTTTTATACAGTCTTATGTATTTTTATGTATAATTATTATGTAACGTCAAATTAATAATTTCCATAACTTTATTAGTTGGAGCTTTGGTATATCTCGCGGCTAATGAAGCCATTTTTGTGTTTTCATCTGTAAATCTTTTAAATCCGTAGTTTAGAGGAAGGGGTTGTTATGTTAAACGCGTTCTGAATTGAAATATATGATTCTAGACTGTACCTTAAAAACTGATTAAGATTATAACCTGGTGCATTTCTAAAATTCATTACAGGTCTCCGTCATGTAGTGTTTTCAGTCCCCTAAAATCTGGTGATAAAGGGTTAAGATTCGTGTATTTCCATTTTTTATTTCCTGGAATAAGTATTCTGTTTCTATTTAAATCATGTCTTATGGTGTTTTGGAAATTGTAAATGGGGTCTGTTTTAATTTCTATCTAAATGTTTTGCTGGGAAAAAAAAATAGTTAATCTAGTTATCATATTCTTTTTCTTGTAATATAATGGCCGTATTACCTTTATCTGTTTGTGTTATAATAGCCTCATTAATTTTTTTTTCATTTGATATAATATCGTTTTTTCCTCTCTTCTTGCGGCTATACTGTATAAAGTTGTGGGTTATGGTTATTTTCGTTTTTGTACACTGTTCCGATGCTTCTTTGTATAACATCAAAATTATAAGCTTGTACTTTAATTGCAAAGGAGAGGCATTTACCTCGGTTCTTCCCTTTAAATAATTGCAGCACTACACGGCGGTCGCCGCAATTACCAGACGAAACATGTCGTAGTGAACATGATGAATAAATGAATATACAATCACTTATAGTGTTGCATTAATCCGAAAACCAATAAACAAACACTGACTGAACAAATACAACGGGGTGACTGTTACCCCCAGAAACATTTTTCATATAACTGCATTCACCTGAATCCGTGTCCACGCTGAATTTAATGATTTAATAATGTGATCATACACCAAGGATTTCGCCACATTCTCCAAGAACATGATTTCCTTATTATCACCATCTAACGAAGTTCAGTGATTTTTCCTGTGCATGCATACGATTAATATGTAATGACAGTACTGCAACAATAATCTCTTTCTATTTATTTATTTATTTATGATTTGTTAATAACCGTGCTATAAGCATACACCTCAGAGTCAATGACAAAAACAAACAGTGAATAAAGAAGTGGAAGGGATGCGGAAGGAAGTAGTAATGATCTGCTTGACATCATATCCCAGTACATGCCAAAAGGGACTAAGTAAAACGACTACAACCCTCTAGTCAGTATTGCCAGCAAATGAGCGGAGATTTAACGCCAGGACTTCTCAAATGTGAGGCAGAAATGCTACCAACTCAAACACAAAGTCTGGTGTCTCCTTGTAACGTAAAAGTTACTTAATGAATCACATCATGGAGGCACAGGCAGCAGGTGTAAAGCTCCACACACATTCTTAACCTGAGCACAAAATGAGGGTGGGCTCTGTTCAATTCACCCCCTGTCGAAAAATCACCCCTGACGTTCAAACGACAAAACGCAGACTGTAACGCCACAACGTATGTTGTGTTACTGCAGCTCACTACTTAAAGTATGAAATTACTGAAATTATGAACACAAGCTCACAACAGGGCAAAAGTACTACTCACAAAATTAGGCATGTATATACATACTGAGCTACCAAATTTGTTAACAGCAAAGAAAACAAATCTAATGGATGTCAAAAGGGCATCAAGGGAGTTGTAAACCTCTCGCTTCTCTAACATTCTGGCATTCTACACATAACTTGATGCTGCACCCCTGAATATCCCCCCTCCCCCCCAAAAAAAGTCACTTAAACTAACTAAACATAAAACATCTTATTCCAGAGTCAAGAGGAAAATCAAGCCATGCTTCACACTGTGAAGGGAAGGGCCAAAGTTCGTAGACTATTTAAAATATGACCAATAACCGGTGTACACACTTGCAAAACCAGCAGCACAACCGTCTTTTCAGCCATTAATGCCACATTTATTTACTAGCTGGCATTACTGTAATGAATAGCAAAATATCATAAATGACACATAAAGCTTAGTTGCACGACACCAAGACCTGGTACATGGACAGTTCTTTGCATGGCAATGACACAAGCCATGTAGACTATTGCTGTCTTGTCCTCTAAATTTGGAAATCTTACCTTTCGTCCCTGCCAAGAGAGCAAAGACAAGGGAAAACCGTGAAACCACTAGTTAATGTTTGAACATGCATCTATCAAACTGAAAAGATAAAAATACTCAGTACTGCAACCACACAAAGAACCGACCATGAGGGAACTGGCCAAGGCAGATAGACTATCAGATGTGCAAGTGTTAGGCTAGCAGTAAAATAGTTTCCATCAATTGAGAAAGATTATATAAGGCTGCCAAACTAATGAAAATAAGCAAGTCCTACAACACTGGACTGTTCTTTGTATAGTTACTGTGCAACATCATGCTGAGTAGAAGCAAATTGTCCTATAAAATTAGTTTTGCACATTCTTCATGTCAATTTATGCAATTATGAGTGTACATATAAACAGAGCTCCCAGAAATTTATTAGAAGTATGGGATACTTCAAAAATAAGCTTAAAGAATCATTGTTCCTTTTAAAATGACACCTTACTACAGACAGCAAAATATGAAATGATGGGCAGAATGGTGAAACTGGGTATCTAATGAATGTAGGATGAAGTATACAACTACAGAATAACGATGAACATTAACTTGCTTATCTATTTATGACTATAAGACAGTGGACAATATTTAATACTTCGAGCATTGTTGCTTTTTTAGCAATTACTGCAAGCAGTCCCTGCATGGAAAAGAAACTACTATCATCCAATGAATTATGTATGTGCTATGACACTTTACATGACAGAGCAGAACAGTTTCAAAATCTGGTCCTTTAGGCTGGTTTAGAAATAGCTTGAAAATATTTCAGTTTTACATTCCATTAAACAAGTAAGATGAACTGTGTTTTGGTATCCCATACAGTTTACTCAAAATACAAATACAACAATATTACACTGATAAATTTAACAGCAAATGGTGCAGCTGGGATTCCTACAGTTGTTGGCAACATTTATAGCATTTATTTGTTACAGATATATGAGCCAAATCAACCTGCAGTAAATCTTACTTTTCTGAGCATTTAGCCACATACCAAAAATTCCTTACAAAAGTGCTTGGTTTAAATTTTTTATTTTCAGCATAAATTTAATATTTAATTTTATAATGATACTTATAAATACTTACCCACATAAGCATATGCTGCGCAATAAAATAAAAAAGTACAAGCAAAGAACAGCATCATGTCCTAGTTCACCATCAGTATTAAAGACATGAGAGGTAAAAAACTATGAAAATTTCAACTTCCATTAACACAAACCAATTTCAGTGAATACTAATAACACTGGATTCTGAAGTGTAATGGCATGTAGTCTGAACACAGCGACGTTTTGAAAAGCATACTGTCTCAAAAACCAAACTCCACAACATTACATACCACAAGACTAAAATCTGCATATATATCTGTTTTGCAGACTTTGTTGGTCTAGATATTACTGTACTGCAGATAAGGATCTGTTGCAAAGCTAACTGCACTTGACACAACACAAACTGCATGATCAAACATATTTCCTTGCATTTTGTCAAATACCTGCAAAAATGACCAGTGTTTCAGAAAAAAATTGTAGATTTTATCCCAATTGTTTTTTAAATTCTGTCTTCTTAAAAATACTTAGAAGTACAATTTAATTTTCAATTAAATTAGATGTAACACTGGACCATGAGAACTAAGATACACCATGAATACCAATAAGTGAAAAGCATTCACTATCTGGAGGAGAAAAACACAGATGGAGAGACTCAACCCCTTCCACTGAGAATTCACCTTATGCACTTTGTACAAACACAAAATGTCCTGCATACGTAAACTGTGCAGTGTAAAGGAATATTACATTTGACTCAGCCAAGAATCCTTTTTTAAAAAAAAGTCTGAATCTTAAATTTTAACCTTTGTGAAGTTTGTATTTCATCATATGATATCTGAAATAAACTTGCACACTGTGCTCTTAAGTAAAAAACTACATATCAATTTACATCATCAGAATTAACTTTTGCCACTTCAATCCAAAATTAACAGAACATATACAGACATATTGATTAACAGTTACAGTCAATATTACGTTGAAGTCATGCAATTTTGTTTCCAGCCCGAAAAGTGCCATCACATTAAATAGGTCTACTACGAGTACATCCCATCACCAAACTTCGTAGTTAAGTGGTAGCATTCCTGGTATGTATTTTGGAGATTCTGGGTTCACATCTATACTGAAAGACCAGCTGTGCTGACAGGCAGGGTTTTCCTGGTTTTTGTCTGTCCCTCCAGGCAAACACAATGATGGTACCACAAATTAGGCCACAATAATTGGTGTTTCACCTACACATCCTGGGTTTGGGTTCATTAATGGATGAGAATACACTTAAATACCTATCTTGGAATTAACATCCTCAACACTAAACACAAAATTAAGGCTGGTGACACTATAAAATGCATTATTTTACCTCTCATGCTTCAAACTGGTTGACAGGAAAGTAAAGTCAGTGCCAATGGAGGAAATATTAACAACCCTACCTGGAAATGCAAGATTATTGTCCAGATGAGACCAAGGATCAGTTTTGGGTTTCCATCAACGATATCTTCTGCTCGAATATTCACCAACTTGATCTGTAATAAAGATTTCCATCCATGAGAAAAATAACCCTTGAATTCTACCTATGATATGGTGACTGGTTTGCTGCTCATTACATCCATACAACTTCTGCTGTTAGTTTATTGTCAGCATGTAAATCATTTAGTAAAGACACAGAATAAATATGTTAGCAGCTGCAGCTTATTTCTCAAACATGTTCCATTTTATATGTGTAACAATATGTTATGTCTTACAGCAATGACTGATATGTTTATGGACATTACAAAATTTTACATCACTGATACCGCTACCCAGTGTGGCAATGACCTCCTGACATTAATTTCTGTTAGTGTGATAAAAGCATATTTTATAAAGGCTTCCATTAGAAATAACACTCAATGACTCCTATGTATCGTGTAAACGCACTGTGTGGGCAAAAACTGCTCCGAATGTTAAACCTGATGGTACACATAATAAACCACTCAGCTTTAAAAGGTTAAAAAAATTAAAATGTCTGAGCAGCAAACAAGTAGAAATATAGCTTCACCCAACAACTATGGTACAAGACAGAGTTTTGTGCTCTGGCCACTTTACCTCTGATACTTGGTGGAACAGGAAACTGAATGCACCCCACAGCTGTTTTACACATGGCAGGAAAGACAAAAATTTATTAGCCCTGCTGGATATTGCATACCAGCTGCAGCCCATCTAGGTTCATTAAAAGCACACCATATAACATATAATCCCTATACACTGTTGTGACAATAATACATTTGAACATCCATCAAATGTCTGATGGATTAAGTTAGGTTAAAATTAAGATATATCATGACCACAATACAACACAAAATTAAAGACACAAATTATTACACAAGATTTTGAGTTTCTCATGGTGGTGGGTAAGAAAATACATATCGTAAGATTGTAAGACCATGCTGTCCATGAAGTTCAATGACTGTATACTGTCTTCTGGGATGTAATGTTTTCTACCACACCAAGTGACGTATTCACAAATGATTTCATTTACACCTGCTTCGTAAATTATCCATCATGCTGTAAACCAATACTGTATGAATAATTAAAACACACAAATTCAGTTTTACACACACACACACACACACACACACGTCACATGGTACATACAAGTATATGAATTTTTAGCGAATCTGCGGTTCAATAAACTTTAAGTGATTGATATATACCCTAGTTCAATTCAGTTCAAGCCAGTTAACCTAATTTTGACTATAAACAATGAAACAGATCGTTTATGCTTAACTATTATTAACAACAGGAATCCTGATAGCTGTAGTATTGATAGTATGCCCCTGATGATGATAATGATGACCATCATCATCATCAGCAGCAGCAGCATGTTAGATTACAAAAGAGAGTGAGTGAAATGTGCATGTAACACATGTATAAGTGTGTGATGTATTGTGAGTGTCACATCTCAGTTTTACTATCCAACACAGTGTAAATACAAATATTATTGAACACTGACTTCCTAGGCAGCATCACATGTAATTACAAAAGATGAGCTTGGAGCAGTTTGCAAGACCCTGTGGTCACTTGTGCAAGCAGTATCTGTGTCACTTGGGCAAGATTTATTTTTATGTTAATTTCAGTAGCCTCATAAAGTAATCTCCTACAAAACTAGTCTCCTGACTATTACTTATAACACAAGTATGCTGAAATTCATAAGGAAAGAACAGTGTAAGTGCCGAAACACACTATGACAAGTACCCCATCTTTGACTGTTGTAGGAATGTTTCAACTAACGCCCGAATTGAACCAGAAATTTCTTTCTTAATCAACTATTACACACTAAATATAAAAAATGTTAACATACAGACCTGTAACTGAATTTTCAGATTTGAATTTATTCCAACCCAAATGTCAAATATGTGTTTTAGCAATCATTCATTTTTCGAACACTGAAAGTGGGCAAGTTACTTTTTTTAAAAATGTCGAATGTGACTCACCTGCCTGTATCACAAGAAGTCAAGAGCAATGTACAGTCTGACTCACCTTCCTGTATCACAAGTCAAGAGCAATGTAGAGTCTGACTCACCATCCTGTATCGCAAGAAGTCAAGAGTAATATACAGTCTGGCTCACCTTTCTGTATTGTAAGTCAAGTGCAATGTAGAGTGTGACTCACCTTCCTGTATCGCAAGAAGTCAAGAGCAATCTGCACGTTTTGCAGCATGTGAAACCGCATGCGGCCTCTCTCCCGAGGCTGAAACAATACAAACACTGAATTATTTTCATAATTAAGCTTAACATTCATATAACTGTACAAATCCTGTTCATGAGAATACTTAACAGGTCATTACCAATCGTCTCAACAACCAGGATTAATACATTTAATTTCACTGATTTCCAAGTGATCCTCCAGTACTTATTTACCAATGCACCATCATTATAATCAACAGTTGTTGATTGAATGTCAAATACTGCTAAATCAGTCTGAATCAGTAACAGTGATGCGACCATCACAGAACATACTGCATTGAAAATGTCAATTCTAGTCCTCTCGGCAGCAATCAGCGATACCGACAACCGACTGAACTGTATACAATGCAAGACTTCGGGCTTCTGTCGCGGTGTAAATGAAGTCTTCGCTATTCTGGGTTCTTAAGCAGCCTTTGTTGGTCCCCTCTTCGACAGCCAGGTAGTAGTAAAATAAACGTCGGTCAATAATTACTACTAAGCGCTGCGTAACAACCTTGAAGAGCGAAGGCCTGGATTGTACAGTCTTCACACAACAAATCATCTCTTTATAAAGCAATATAATACAGTAGGGTCTCGTTTTACGACGGGGTTACGTTCTCAAATATTTGGTTGTAAATCGAATCGTCGTAAAACGAGTACTACTTAAATGGTTCATGGGCCAAACAAATTAGTCAAATAATTTTGTAATTTACAATATTTCTTTACATTATGACACACAATTTTAATTTAATGGATTAGGTATATAGAAAAACACAGATAATTGAAAAAATCAATCAAATCACTTTTAATTTTGTTGAAGAAGGCCCAGGCCGTGGTTTAGAAGACATCAAGAAAGAATGTAACGTCAACTATTTTGATTTTTTCTTCTTTTCTGTCTCTTTGATGGACGTCATGGGTGGAAAAATCACAATCAACTCAAAAGAACTGCACTAAAATAGAAAAATAAGAAACACGTGCACACCGGAAAAGAGCTAGAAGCGCATGAAATACAGAAAGGACGCTTGAGTTGCGACAGTGATGCACCACAAGTCGGGAGTGCTCGGTCCGACTGAACAAGGGTCGTAAAAGTGAATTGTCGTAAAACGAACCGTCGCAAAACGAGACCCTACTGTACTCGTGTATTAAACATTAACCCTTCGCCCAACATCGGTTTACCCAGCATGTTTTTGATTACATGGAGTTGGAACTTACTGTAATATTGGAGGGGGGGGGGGGGATTCGCCGTTTAAAGACAAAATGCCTAAAAATGTATGAATTTTAAGCGATTCGGATTCGGAGGGGGGGGGGAAGGTGCATAAGCGTCCGCGTTCATGTAACCCTTCTGTTCCCAAAAGAAGTTTGCGCAAAGCGGTGTTGCTCAAACATGCCCAGTTCACTCCACACAACCCTCGCGTCAGACGAGAGTTCACTTTAACATGATTGTATATACACATATCAAAATACTGTACCAACTAATAAGCAACACTGACTACAGGAACCTACTATTGAGATCAGCCTTAACATGATTTACTGACAGAAGACACCGACAACAAGCCTCACGTATTATACCGCTGTGCGGACTTGCTAATTGCTAAATCCACTACAGTACATATATTAAGGACCTATGGTGACTCAGTATGAACATGCAACATGACTACACAGACCGTAGCGTAAGCAGCACTGTGCAGTTTATTCCACTGTTCAAGCACCCTAACACGATGTTAAAACGTAGCAACCGTCATATCGTCTGAAAACGAGAATGGTCAACTGTTCTGTTACGAAATTAGAGTTTGCTTAATTCCATGTTACAAAGACATTAACTGGCAAACGATTATTTGGCACCAAGGGCCAACTGCTTGTACAATGACCCCGTTGCTGTAACTGCGATTGAAGTTCAGTTTTACTGACCTCGTGTCACTTATCATTAATAGCTCCGAATGGCAGGACAATTGCGAAAGGAGCTGTTGTAGCCTGTTTACGTACTGCCTCTACAATTTGACGGTAGGAGTGACTTCGTAACGATGAAAAAATTCGCAGTACCGGTTTTCAGGTCTAGATTCGAACCCATGACTTCCTAATACGAACCCGGACTAGGCTTCGTATAAGAAGGTCGTTACCCTGTACATGACATTAAGTCGTAGGTCTATTCAATGGCCTCAGCACTAATCAGGCATGAAATACTAATCAATGGTTGCTGGACCAATTGACCACGCGGTTAGGTAAGTGGTTAGGTTCACGATCCGGCCGCTTCTTCTCTGTGGAAACAGCCCCCGTTACGCTGGGTGGGACCCACGGCCAGTGTGGATGCTTTGAAGCCCCTGTCGGGAATCGAAACATAATTCCTCGACTGACCAGTCCCTAGCCCAATCCTTCATCCTCGGTACGAATTACAGCTAAACAGTGGGCATAAGAATTAAATTTACCTTGCAATCAATATGGGGTGACCGAGGGAGCGTAGTTGGCATAGTGACTAGGTAGGGGCTGCATGAACTGGGATTCTACTCATGGCAGACGCACCAGATATTTTCTCCCTTCCAAAACTTTCAGACCGGCTTTGGGGCCCACCCAGCCCCCTATTCAATGGATACCCGATCACTTTCCCCGGGGGTGGGAGCAGCTGGGGCATGAGAACCACTGTCTCCCGCTAGTGTCAAGGTTCAGAATGAGTGGATCTCTACCTCTTCTCCACCTACGTGTCTTTTATGTAGTGGATAAAGGAAACTTTACCGTTATCACTTAGTGTGGACATCTTCTAACAGTCAACCACTCCACGGCACAAAAGTCGACTGAAACTCAGTTTAAGAGACAACGGGGGAGGAGGGGGGAGGTTGTGCTGTATGAAAGTGATAACAATTTATGAGTATGAGTGTTCTGGGATTATCTTCTTGGGGGGGGGGGGGGAGGAAAAAAAAAAATTCCGTGGAAACTGGTGTCATAAAAAATTACTCATATATTTTTAAATATTTATTTTAAATAAACAA
>Ga0123352_10017166_pt1 | contig 11542 bp, 6 predicted proteins | sample TergutLab28metaG_FD_89700 | JGI IMG/M metagenome (GOLD analysis project Ga0123352, IMG submission 89700) | Labiotermes labralis P1 segment gut microbial communities from Petit-Saut dam, French Guiana - Lab288 P1 | ecosystem: Host-associated > Arthropoda: Insects > Digestive system > Gut ...
AATCGGCTCCTGTTCGCCCGGTTCGGTTGTAAAATCGTAAACCTCGTCAGGGGTTACAATTAGGGCAAACTCTGTAACATCAGGGGCGGAAACTTCCGCCGTAAAGTCGGTAAGTGTTACGACCTCTCCGGCTTCAAAGTGGCGGACGAGCAGCTCTGAGTTTATCGTTGCGCCTGCGGCACGGAACTCGTAAATGCCCGGGGCTAGTACGTATTGATAACGGTTTGTTGCTGCATCTATTAGCCAGCGGTAGCCTATTAGTTCTAGGCTGCCGTCTCTTGTGCGGCTTGGGAGGTATAAGTTATCGTTCGATATGATTACTTCTTGTCTCGTACTGCTTAAAGTGCTAACGCCGCTGCGGTCTGTTGGGTCGATGTCAGACAGAGCAATTATCGTTATATCTTCCATGTCTTGGATTGATACTGAGACGGCGTTGCCGTCTAGTTGCCAAGCGATTAATGGCACTGCGTAGCTGAAAGCTAATGCTTGTTCTAATGTGAAGTATGCAGTTGGGAGAGATGTCATAAAAGCATGACCATGTTGAGCCCACGATATATTATAGCCTATAACCTCATCAGTATCGAACCCAACCCATTCTGTAACCCCATAAGTGATTCCATTGCGCTCTTCTATGTACTCTGCTACTGCCCCACGTCCAAATAGCATATTTACTGCAATTTCAGCTGACAGATATCGACTCCACTCAAAATTTGTGTATCCCATCGGTGTTGTATCTCCATATAGCAAACGTATCCAATGAACAGAACTAATACTTATACCGTTTAAATCAAAACCTTGCTTTGTATAACCTGGCACAAAAAGCTCCTCAAGCTCGTTTAATGCATAAATAACTCCATGTGGGTCAAAACGTGCCTCATTATCAAACTCACTAAATTTAGCCATACTTACCATTAGCAAAAGTTCACTTTCATCTTGATAAAAAGCAGGCGCTCGCATAAAAAGCTGATGAGCAGGTCCTCTTGGCGTTTCTGTATTATTCTCCGATTTATTAACATAATAGTTAGAGCAACCTGAAACGAAAAACAGCACTAAAGTTAATAATATAATTATTTTTTTAAACATAGCTTTATCCTCCTTTATCAAAATACTTACCAACTTGACCGATGACTATGAATAATATTTCTACATCGAGTACACCAAACATCTCCACGAGAAGAACTATCATTGCTCCAAGCACCCATCATAATACAAGGCTCAAGACAAGGAGACGTATTAGCAGGCTCAAAGAAAATTCCATAACTATGAGACCATTCATGCTGTAATGTTCGCATTGGAATAGATGGATTTGGGAATCCCATAACAGGTAAAGTGCTGCTGCTGACTAGTGTATTATTTGGATCTGCACTACTAGCCATACCTAAAATTTGAGAATCACACCCCTCGTTGTACATATAACCTTCAACAAACAACGTATGAAGTCCTGTTGTACTTATGCGTCTGCTTAGCAAGTAATCCCTTAAGTCATTAACTTCATAAAAATCTCTCAATCGGAAAAATGTATCAGGGCAACAATACCTATATGGATTATCAGTAGCATGAAGAGGACAAAAAGCCCTTCTAGGAGGGTTTACTTGAACAGTCATAGCAACACTAATATCTATACCAAAAGTTGCCATGAATGAGTGCGCCGCACCTCTTGCATAGTTACTGTAACGGCTGAAATTTGCAGGGTTGCGACCATATAGGTATGACCTAACGTTGATAAAATCCCACCGAGCATAAATCCGCATATCCTGGGTAGGCACTATTGTGGCTGATGTAATCGGTAATCCGCCTGTCCTTGGAGTAGTCCACCAACCAAGGAACTCAACACCTTGAAATGACCACACAGGTCTGGGCAGATCACCCATTGCAGTACCTGGAACACGTATTGTACTAGTCGGACTTACCAAGCCGCCGTTTGCGTTCAAATGTATTGTAATAGGGGTTGCAGACCAACGTGCGGTAATAGTTGCAGCATATGTAGGCACTATTGAAGTTGGTGTTATTAGTCTTTCAATGCCATCTACGGTTCTCCACCAACCCTCGAAAGTAAACCCGGGTCTTGTTGGGGTTTGCAGTTGATCAAATTGAGTATTTGATGCGAATTGTTGGGTAGGGTTAGCTACATGACCGCCGGGACCTGCGTTCCAGGTTATTGTAACCATCTGAGCACCTACCGTCAACAACGCCCCACGACTATAAACAACCCCAGCAGCATTAGAAACCCTAACCCTGTAACGATTGCCGTTCATAACAGGCTGAACGTTGCTAAGTGTTAACGTGCTGCCTGTTTGCCCTGCTAGATTCGCCCACTGTGTTGCGTTGGGGGTTAATATCTGCCATTGGAAGTTTGGTGCGGGGTTGCCTGTTGTTGTTACGGCAAACGTAACGTTTTGCCCGGTTGTTGTCGTTTGGTCTGTTGGTGTGTTGTTTGTTATTGTTGGGGCTGTGGTTGTTGTGCCCGTAACCCTAAAAGTCCGAGAAGCACTGCCTTGACCGGATCGTGGATCACTTTCCGGGAAGCTTCTGGAAAACAGTGTCATGGTAAAATCACCTTTTTCTTTCGGCGTAAATGTCCTGTTATTTTACTCCCGGCTAATCCAACCTTCTAAACGACATGTTGCCCGACGCAAAGAAACAGGGCAACATATTAAATCCCTACTATCAAGATAAATCAACATGGTTGGCGGTTGCCCAACAACCATGCGAAAGTTACCCAGGCTATTCAAAAATTTAAATAGTCTCTAAAAAGCATAATGTTCTATTCTTACTAGTCTGTAGCTTCTGATGAAACAGCAAAACTCTGATCCCTAATCGAAATAATTCCTAAGATTTCATTAGCTAGCTGCTGCTCGTTAGTCACAAATGCACTCAACAGCTCTCCCAATGAAAGACCTGAAATAGTATCTTCAAGCACTATATCAGATATATCAGAATGAACTATGATTGTTCTGCCACCTTCTGATTCAAAAATCTGTGGCTGTGCCTTTTCCGGATTTAATAAGTTTGACTTAAGTTGTACATAGCCGTCAGCATTGAGAATTATTACATAGGGTTCGCCAGAAGGGCGAAATAAACCGTTGATTTGCGGGTAGGCTGCTAAATCCACATAGTCTCTAGCCAAAGGGTTATAATTTAAAAACAATATTATAGTCTCTCCTATTACCGGCTCCATAAAACGAGGATTAAGAATTTCAACAGAATAAGGGTCAAACTCTGTTGCCTCCTGCAAAAGTGAGCCTGTTGAACTGATTACAGCGTTATTAATGCTTCCCTGTCTCAAACGAAAATGCGGAAGGTTTATGTGAATAATATCTTCTACTAAGTCTCCTTTTAAGACTGCATCAACCCGGAACTGATAGACCCTGCCCTCGTGATGGTGCTCTGCTGATGGTAGTTCAATTTCAAAACGTTCTCTGGCATTGTTAAAAGAGGTTACAAACTCTTGAAAAGAACCAACCACAATATATTCAGCTCCCGTAATCATTGCACTTAGATTTTGGCGATACGGAAAATCTGAAGAAGTCATTATTACAAAATCACCTTCAGGCATAGGGTTTTGCTCGCTTGGATATTCAGATTTCGGCTCTTGTGCACTTAATTCTTCTGGAATTAAGCCTTGTTCGCTTAATTCCTCATAGTCATACCGTTGTGCGCTTAATAATTCTTGATTAGTCCGGTTATTTGTGAAAAACCCAATAAATACTGCTATTATTAAGCAGCCTATAATTATACATGTTACTGTTAGATAATGATTGATTTTGACTTTAGATTTCATCTTATAACATCCCTTCTTACAACTATACTATAAAAGCTCACATAAAATGATACTTCAACATCTCCATGAATCGTTGGAACGGTTACGGTAACAAGAGCCGATTCAAATATAGACCAAGCAGAGCCGCTGATAAAAAATATACCGTCAAATTCATCAATTATGACTCCGGGATCTGAAACTATTATGATTGGCTGACCTGTTACAATATTATTGCTTGGGAATACTTCAATTTCAATAGCCCATTCCATATGGTCAGATAAGTATAATATCTCATTTTCAATAACTTGATTCCACCCGACATAAACTGACATATAAGGAACAATATGTACGGGATCGGTTGTAAAACTTAAAACTTCGCCGCTAACATTACCAACAAAAGCTTTAAAGTAGTATATTGTATTAGGTTCAAGCCCTTCAAGATCAAAAGTAAAGTCTAATGAAGGTGTATCAGTAGTACCTGCAACAATTCGATTAGACGGGTTATTAGTAGTGCCCCAATAAAATCCGTATTCAACAGAGCCGTTGTAGTTGTCACGCAAAGAACCATTTAACATTGCAAAGTTATGGGTGTTGTTTGTTGCCTCTTCTGTTGTGACTGACGGCAATGGCGGTGTTGACGACCACCTGGCATACAGCGTTACGTCATCTGTTCTATCCCATACTCGTGCTGACGTACCGATGTTTGTATAATAACGAATACCGCCGTTTTCAGCATCCCAAAATCCGTTAAAGTAATAACCCTCTCGGACAGGCACCTCAATATCAGGCATATCAAAACCATAAACTACATTAACAGCTTCTGTGCCGCCTGTACCGCCGCTTTGGGAAAATGCTACAGCATTTGTATTTCCTAATCCCCAAATAAGCCTTGCCCCATTTATATCGTTATGGGTAGGTTGGAATATTGACTCCCTGTTACGAAATCCATCCATTATAGAGTCAACTCCGATTAAAACATGACCCAACCCAATCACATGTCCAAATTCATGATTTGCAGTGCTGCGCCAACTATTTACCCCTTGTGGATGTGCAACATTAATCCAGGCATTAAAATTTGTATGACGCGTTAGGAATTGACCGTAGATAATTTCACCCGCTCTTTCATATGCCCCTCGGTCTTCATTATCAGGGGCAGTTATATCAAATAATCTATTTACGGAAGTGCTGCTTGGCACAAAAGAAACTCTTGGGTCAAGCCTTCTCCAGTCAGCAGCGGCATCTGTCCAAGCCTGCCACACCCCGGGCGGCACCCCACTTTCAATCTGATAAGTGATATGCGGTCGCAATTCCGAAATACGAGAATGCCATTCCACATGTGTTATAGTAGGGCTAGTCCTCCATCTGGCAAAATATTCACTGTCTGAAGAAGGCACAGGCATATTTGGTGTAATCTGTATGCTCAGCCCTGTTGCCGACATCCACCAACCATCAAAAACAGCATTAGGAAAATCCGCCGGCACGCTTGGTTCCGGCAAAGGACCGAACGGTTCTCCGGGTATTCTATGCCAAATATTGTCAAGCAGCACTCCATTAGTTGCATTCCATGTAATTGCAACAGTGCTCGGAGCAGTTACAGTAAACCTAGGCTGAATCTCAACCCTAGTATTATTAGTCCCGGTTATGGCAAACGTAGGGTTATATACTCCCGCCGGAAGAGCGTTATGCGGTCGTATGGTAAATGATCTGGTTGCACCGGGATTCATTGCAGTTCCCCATCCGGCGTTTGCTGTTAATAAGTAATTTGGCACGTCTGGCAGAGAATTCAATGTTACATTTTGCGTACCTGTGTTTGTTATAGTTATCGTCTGCGTAGGTCGCTGTGTATATCCGACCGGATGACTGCCGAAGTTTGGGGCTGTGTTTGATGCTGATATTGAGCTTGTTCCTCCCGTAACCCTAAAAGTCCGAGAAGCACTGCCTTGACCGGATCGTGGATCACTTTCAGGGAAGCTTCTGGAAAACAGTGTTACTGTAAAATCGCCTGTGGCTGTCGGCGTAAATGTTCTGTTATAGGTTTGTGAGTTATATTCATGGCTAAGCCAACCTTGGTTAGGGGCTATTCCCGGACCTTGAACTTGCGCCGACATTCTGAACGGTGTGCCGCCGCCGGGCAGGCTTGAGCTGCCTGTTACGGTTATTGACTGACCTAGCGTGATGTTTGGAATGTTGTTTAATGTTACGTTAGGAACAACCTGCTGAGCACCGCCCCCAACCATCAACGTCCGGGAAGCAGAACCCCATATCCATCTTGGGTCGCTTATCGGATGGCTGAGTGCATGGATATAGACAGTGTATTGGCCTATTTCATTCGGCCAGAAGTTTCCGCTTATGTTTCGTGTGTTAAGCTGCCCGGCTATTGGGTAACGCCTGCCGGTAGGGCTTATCGCCTCAATTTCCATAAAATGCGGCGTTGTACCGTCAGGGTTTACCGCACTGCCTGATACTGTAACCATTTGGTGCTGTCCGGCATTTGGTATATGATTTACCTTTACAGTTGGTCTTGGACCTTCAACCAAAATGGATGCTGTATGTACTCTGTTACCGCTTACTGTTCTGGCTGTAATTGTCACAAAGTTTTGCGACGGTGATACTGCTCTTACGACACCGTTTTGATCTACAGTTGCAACAGAAGGGTTGTTTGATGTCCAGGTTACTCGTCTGTCTGTGGCATTACCCGGTGTAACGGTTGCGGTAAGCTGTAATGCCGGACCGCCTACATGCATCGTTGCAAGTGTCGGAGATACGGTTACGCCGGTTACGGGGATGTCCGGCGGTATTTGACCGCCGCCGCTTGAAAACACCCTGAATTGTACGTTATGGAAAGGAGCGTTATTATTATATGAACCGACTCGAACGCCATATCTATCGCCGCCCCAGCCAATCCGGTGCATATACGCAGCATTGGGAGCCATGCTCGAAATGAGCCGGCGGCTGTCACCCACCTGATTGGTAATAAGCGCATCTATCGTGTTTAAGGTCATACCGGGCGGAAAGGCAAATGTATGCAGCGTAACCCATTGATGTGACGGCTGAGTAATGAAGAAATTTCCACCCACAAGAGCACCGGCAGAACCGGGACCAATCCAAAATGGCACGGTCACGCCTACAGTCCCGGTATCAAAAAGCGGCATAATCCCTCCGGCTGTCCCTATCTGTGAGAATGATCTTTCATCCGGAAAACGTTCCCTATGGCTCTCGTTAAGAGGAGTTCGGGTTTCGTTTCCAAACTCGTCAAATTCAATAAACATCCTGTTTTCAACATCAACAGCATACATATTTCGGTTAATCCTGTCAAATTCCCGAAGAAGATAGGATGGGTCTGTAACTTCAGCGTTTAGCGCAACTAATGCCCAGAACTCTTCTTCGCTGTAATTTTCACGATATCCCTGCGGATTTCCATCTATGTAAAAGAACAAAACACGTCTTGTGTCAGGATCATATGCTGCAATAAACGGCGAGCCGTCAATGGCTGATGTTAAGGTTGCCCTTATTTCGGGCATCCAGGGCAATTCTTGCAACAAATGCATAGGATCTGTCATTTGCAAATCATCCGGGCGGTGCGGCCAATGTGATGGTCTCTCTGAATACGAGGTTAATCCTTGCTGCGAATTCTCAGTGGCTTTTGCTGTTGTTCTTATTGGCGGGATGGCGATAAAAGCCATAATCGCAGCCACAAATATCGCCAAAAGCCTATTAATATTTTTGTTTCTTGGCCTTTGTTTTCTTTTCATAGTTTCCCTCTTTTCTTTTGATTCCTTATGTCACTTCCTTTGATGTCTATTAAACCCTTTAGATAATTCAAGCTAACATATTTAGCATTATTTGTCAATCAATTTGATTAACTGCTTATTTCTGACGTATCGTTAAACATTATTACAGTCAAAAGAATTCACCATGACAATAATCCAAACAGCTTTTTTTGCTTATTCGCCTGAAAAAAAGCCAAAACTATGTATTTTACACAATCCTCTGAAATATAATTATTATAGTCACATTTTAAAGCAAAAATTTGGAGGTAATTTTATGTTTAAAGAGCTAATGAAGGAGAAAATTGCGCTTGATCAAAAAATAGGCAAGCAAACTACGCAAGTGTTGATAGAAGGCGATTTAATCGTGCCGGATATGAAGCCAGATATGTCTGTTATTTTACAAACGACTTCTCAGGCGATTATCGAAAGAATAGAGCTTACGACCGACAGAGTAAGCTTTATGGGTAAGCTTGGGATACAAATTTTATATCTTGCAAGGGGTTCTCAAAGCCCAGTACATAGCATGAACGTTTCAATATCCATAGACGATTTTGTAAATATGGACGGTGTCACAAAAGAAACACAGATCGAAGCAGTTTGCGAAATTGCACATATCGATTACCGAATGGTGAACGATCGCAAAATTAATTATAGGGCAATTGTTGATGTTTTAATCAGCGCAAGCAACCCGGAGACGCATGAGGCCGTAGTTGACATAAGCGATGTTCCGGCGAATCAGCTTCTTAAAAGCTCTGTGACTCTTACCAAAAGCATTGAAAGCCGAACAGAACAGTTTGCGGTTAAAGATCTTTTAACGCTTGATTCCGGAAAACCAAATATCCGTGAAATTTTACAAACACATATGAGTGTTTCAAACAAAGATTGCCGCATATCAGGCGGCAAAGTGACCATCAGCGGCGACCTTGTATTGAAAATTCTTTACCGGGGAGATAATGAATCAAGTCTGGTTGAACTTGCTGAGCATGAAATACCATTTGTCCATTCGATAGATATTCAAGGGCTTAGAGATGATATGTTCTCAGATGCTATTTTGACACCTCTTGACCAATACGTCCAAATTCAAGCGGATTCAGACGGTGAAAGCCGTGTAATCTCAATAGAAATAACCGTTTCAGCGGCACTTAAAATAGCAAGCAGCCAAAGCATTGAAGTTTTAGAAGATGCGTATTGCATAAACAAAGTGCTTAACCTTCATAAAGTCCCGGTTAAATATTCAAAGCTTATAGCACATAACAAAGCGCAAAGCCCGGCTAAGGAAATAGTTGCCCTTGATGATCTTTGCCCGGATATATTGCAAATATTTGCGGCATATGGCAAAAGCTTTGTTCATGAGATAAAAGTCATTGAAGACAAAGTAATCGCCGAAGGTTCAATTGAAGCAAACGTACTTTACATAGCCGAAAGCGACGATATGCCGCTTTATTCTTACAAGGCAGAACTTCCATTTAAACAAATCATCGAAACAAAAGGCGCAACGCCCGATATGGAAGTATCTGTTTCGACAGCAATTGAACATGTCAGCTTTAACATGTTAAGCGGACGTGAAATGGAGCTTCGTTTCTTAATCAGCTTCAACACAAGCGTCTACAAAGAAAAAGAAATGCACATAATAACCGACATTGACTTTGAAGAAATGGATAAGTCAATCATTGACAATATGCCAAGCATGACAATATATGTGGTGCAAAAAGATGATGATCTTTGGCGAATTGCAAAAAAGTACAACACATCAATTGACGAGCTGCTAGCAGTTAATGATATTGAAAAGCCAACCGGAGTTTTACCCGGGCAAAAGCTTTTGGTTCTTAAGAAGGTTGAGTAACAGCCTTATTATAATGATTTAATTAACGGCTCAATTGCACATGATTGCGGCGGAAAATTTAATTTCCGCCGTATTAATACTTTCCCACAATATAAAAACATTTTAAAACCTTGTCTTTTTGACACAATACGTCGTCGTCGATTCCTAGCCTTGTGCCAAAAATCCTGCGATTTTATGCGTGTTTTTAAATGCGGGAAAGTATAACTTGCAATAGCCAATCGGACAAGCTATAATTACCATAAGCAATACAACACAGGGGGTAACTATCTTGATAGCATTTATATCCGGTAAACTTTGTGGATTATCCGGCAATTCTGTAATAATTGATAATAATGGCATAGGGTATTTGGTTTATGTGTCTACTGCTGCACTTTCTAAGATGCCGTCTGCCGGCTCAGATATCAAGCTTTTTACCCATTTGAACGTAAAAGAGGATGACCTAAGCCTTTACGGTTTTTTTGATGCAGATGAACTTAACATGTTCGTGCTTTTAAGGTCTGTTTCCGGAATCGGTCCTAAAGTCGCCCTGTCGGTTCTTTCGTCCATATCGCCTAAAGAACTTGGGCTTGCTATAGTGACTGATGATATTAAAACATTGTCAAAAGCCCAGGGTATAGGTCGAAAAATTGCTGATCGGCTCGTCCTTGAGCTTAGGGATAAAATTGAAACATCAAGTCTTGCTCAAAAAACAGGAATAGATATCAACTCTCAGCAGGCACTTAAAACCGATTCAAGCGAAAGACAAGATGCTGTCGATGCGCTTTTAGCTCTTGGTCATTCAAAGAGCGAATCGGTAAGATCTGTTATGGAAGTGACAGAAGACGGAATGGGGACAGACACTATAATCAGGTTAGCACTTAAACGGATTAGCAGGAAGTAGGTAACGCAATGAATCAACGTATAATAACAGTCGACATAAGCTTTGATGATAAAGAATTCGAGCCAAAGCTAAGACCTTCGAGCTTTGATGAATATATAGGGCAGGAACGAGTTAAGAGCAATATGTTAGTTTATATTGAAGCGGCTAAAATGCGTAAAGAGGCACTTGACCATGTTCTTTTATATGGACCGCCCGGGCTTGGCAAAACAACACTTGCAAATATTATAGCAGCTCAGATGAACTCTAACATAAAAATAACATCCGGTCCGGCTATCGAATATCAAAAGGATATGGCAGCTATACTTAATGATCTTTCAGAAGGCGATATTTTGTTTATAGACGAAATACATAGATTAAGCCGTCCTGTGGAAGAAATGCTCTACTCCGCTATGGAAGACTATGCTATGGATATAATAATAGGTAAAGGTGCCGGGGCAAAGAGCATACGGCTTGACCTGCCTCCGTTCACCCTCGTCGGCGCAACAACAAGAATAGGTCTGTTAACTGCGCCTTTAAGAGATCGCTTCGGGGTTATCCATAGACTTGAGCCATATACTTTTGACGAACTGAAAAAAATCATAATTCGGTCATCAAGCGTATTAGACATTGAAATATCCGGAGGCGGCGCAGATGAAATCGCAAGACGTTCAAGAGGAACTCCCCGTATCGCAAACCGGCTTTTAAAACGTGTAAGAGATTTTGCACAGGTTAAACATGACGGTGTTATAACGGACGACATAGCTAACACATCTCTTGACCTTTTGGAAGTTGATAAAATGGGGCTTGATCAAATAGACCGCAAGATGCTTATGGTTATAATACAAAACTTTGGCGGCGGACCGGTAGGGGTTGACACGATAGCCGTTTCAATTAACGAAGAAACAAGTACGATAGAAGATGTTTATGAACCGTATTTAATACAGCTTGGATTCATACAAAGAACACCGCGCGGACGGATTGTTACAGATATATGCAAGAAATATGTACAGGAGTTTACAGCAGCCTATGATTGATTTATAGTAGATGAGGTCTTTGCAATACAATATACAACACGGTTTTACATTGTATTGCAACCCTTGCAATACAATGTAAAACACGCCTAAAGCAGCTAAAAATTCGCTTCTTCTTTATTCTCGGTCTTGGTGTACGGCTAGTACGACCTACGCCCTCAAATTTCGAATAAACGAATTTTTAGCGGCTTTAGGTCGGAGAGTTTTGAGTCGGAAATTTTTATTCCTGCCACGAAAAGAGACCGCAGCCTTACCAATGTAAGGCAAGGGCTGTCAGTA
>Ga0123352_10017167_pt1 | contig 11542 bp, 9 predicted proteins | sample TergutLab28metaG_FD_89700 | JGI IMG/M metagenome (GOLD analysis project Ga0123352, IMG submission 89700) | Labiotermes labralis P1 segment gut microbial communities from Petit-Saut dam, French Guiana - Lab288 P1 | ecosystem: Host-associated > Arthropoda: Insects > Digestive system > Gut ...
CTTGTTTTGATATTTATTGGCCTTAAAAATAAGAGGCTATTTACCAGCTATTCTGCCATTAATTATATTAGTAGTGACCAGATTTTGGTACTATTTATCACCTCCCAATTCTTGGCACCGGAGGATGACAGGAAGCAAGTTCCATAGTAAGACCTACAGTTCTGGATTGACCTGTGAAACCTCAATGATCTCCGGCATTTTCTGCTTGCTTCATGTGAACTGATACACATTCATCTATGTAAGGAACAAGACCGCAGTAAATATGTTAAAGTTAGTCACCTGGTGAAGCAGGTGCCTGCAATTTGTGCAACCCTGATAATAACAACTTCCTGCTCAAATTTCAATCAACTTATTGCTGATGAAACATACAGCTCTAAAATCAGTATGCTGTAATCACACAGAAAGGAAAAGGTCTCCAGAAATGTTTCATATATTTTAATTTTCATACATAATGGAATACAAATTTTGTTTTGGGCTGTGGTTTTAATACTACCATCAAACACTACAAAACTCAGGAAATTATTTTCTTTCAAAAACCTTCTACTAATACTAAGCATGAGTAGTTTGAGAGATAACATTTTAGGTGACTTTTATGTTCACCAAATCAAGCACACTGGCTCCAGGGCCCACCTAACATCCGAGTTAATGAGTGCTGGGGTTTTTACCTTGAGGGTAACAGTCAGGACAAGATGTTGACCACTGACCTCCACCTCGTGACAAAGTTAGGAATTAGAAGAGATACCCCTGCTCCCCCCCATAAACCTTCACAGCACAACACAGCACGGACAATTTTGCCTTTACCCATCATATAACAATAACAACAAAAACAACAAGAAAAAAACTGCTAGGTAGAAGTGAGGATGATTTGGAGAATGAATTAAAAATTGTAAAAGCAATTAGCAAGACAGTGATATGAACTGTGGATCAGAAACATGTGCAAAAATTTGTTTAAAAAAAGGTACAGTCCAGAGCAAAACATATATATACATATGAAGCACATTTGAGAAGGACATTAAAGAACTGAACCTGACAAAAGTATGTGAGTATTTAGGCACAGAAGAGAGCCATGATGTACAGCATAAGCATGAGAAAGAAGAGTTGAAGAAGGAATACTTGAGACTGGGATTAGTTTTGGGCACAGAAGTGCAAAGAATAAAATTCAAGCAATTGCATCATTTGCAGTACCAGTACTTAGATACAATTTGGAATTATTAACTGGTGCCAAGAATAACTGCAAAACTGGTTAGGAAAATGAGGAAACTGCTAATCATACATGGAAAGCATCAGCAAAAGGCCGACGTAGATTGCTAATTATGTTCCCAGAAAACAGGGAGGAAGGGGCCTGATGTACGAAGAAGCCTATGCAGTAGAAATTACAAAACTGGTGAAATATATAAACAGCAAGTAAGATCCACTAATACAGACTGTTAGAATGCACCAACACATCATCAATTCAGCAATGTTACAGACAGCTAGACTCCTCAAAACAATTACACAGATGAACACGACAAATAAAGGACAGCACAGAAGACAACAGAGAGATGGTGAGTGAAGAGGGTGCATAGACAATTCCCACATGAGATGAAAAACTAGTGGATAATGAAGTCAAATTGACAGTAAATGTCAGTTATGTACACAACACAGTGAAACTATTGACCTCCTAACCTCAGGATGCCCCATTTTGGTGAAGAATGAGTACTTAATGAGACATAATAAAGTTTATGCACATTTGCATTACTCAATATGCAAAGCCCTAGGCATCAAAACAACAGACATATGGTACATACTCACACCCACACCAGTACGTGAACACGAAGATGTTACAGCAAATAGGCCAGATATAATTATTAAAAACAAGAGAAACATACATACTGATAGATGTGGCAATACCTGCAGACAGAAATGTCCTGCAAAAGGAAGGAGAGAAGAAACTAAAATAAATTGAGTTTATATATAGAGATACAACACATGTGGAACAAGAAATATATGATTATACCAGTAATAACTTGAGCCAGTAACAAAAGGTTTAAAGAAAATTTGGAAGCTATACCATAGAAGCATTCAATAGATTCAGTACAAAAGACAGCTATACTAAAATCACACATACTGCAGCATGAAACTTGAACACTGAGCGATGGGGATCAACAACCAAAGTTAATCATATGTGAGATGTGATGTTCTCATTGTGGTGAATATGAGATGGTCTTGGACATGCCTCCATGAACAATGTAATTCAGGGGCAAATCCTGATTCAGAGGTTAGGTCTAGTGGAAAGGTACACAGTGCCTTCTAATTATGCTTCAGCTAGATGTGACCTCCAGATCAGGATTTCCCACTGCTATACATTCATCTGAAACAGTGGTATCTACCTACCAGACTGCATGCATCACTTCACAAAAAGATAACTATCTTCAGTGCCACTACTTATTACTCCAATCACAACTGGCTGAAACCTACAACATGGGGAATTTAAATCCAGCCTTTCCATGCCATACAAGTTAAATGGGATGCCACTGTACATTAAACATGCCTTACTAAAACAGACTAATACAGTACCAGCAGATCCTCTATCGAAGTGGATGTCTTCTTTCCCACACTTCTTCCTCATCAGATTCTTTGCCTTTGCCTTAGGCAAACATATCTTCAATGATGTCAGTGCATCCTTCTTCATTTATGTATAAAAGAAAATAATTTGCTCTGAGTGTTTATTTCAGGCCTCAAAATATCAGGTCCACAGTATGATAAATAAGGAGTCAGGTGTGTTAAAAAGCTATGCCAGGTCTAGGGTCAGGTTCTTTCTTCTGCATTACATGAATATGAAGAGTTTGGTAAAGGCAGGAAGAAAGGATCTAACAGTGTGAAAATACAAAAACTTTTCCCAGTGCTGAGTACCTTGTCAAGAGCTATGCATAACCTGTACACCAGAGATACAAAATGGAAATATAAATACAATCATTTTAATACACATGTTTATCCCCAACAAACTGCACCACATAAATATACACAACTGTTATTCTCACAGTTTCCAGCTACTGAAAGTAGACATCATCAGGTAGTACATTTCACAAAGGAGGTATAGGTGTTAAAACATATTGTGTTGTAGGTAAATGGTGTATATGAAGCAATTCAATATTCGATATTAATAAATAAAAGGGTTACAAATTATTATAGAGGATTTTATTTCAGATTATATATAATATGCATCCAAACACTTCAGAAGTTGTAAAATATTCTTCACATTTAGTTCAATGACCTGTATATCACCAATAATGTATCCTCATTGAACGAACACTCTACTGAATGTTTGCTCAACCACTTCAGTCACTTCCTTTGCGAAATGTGCTCCCTGCAGACGGCTGCTCTCAACAGATGCAACATGTCAGAGTAACAATCCTGTATATTTTAATTAGTGTAATTTGTTGGTAATAATCATATGTATTTCATGTCTATTGCATGGAAATGTATAATATTCAGCTTAAAATAATTTTATTTAAGAATCCAAATGCAAAACATTTATTATCAATTTACAGACTGTTCCAATACCTACCACATGCTTTTTATTAAGAACATGGGAACCCAAATCCTTTCTTCTCTTCAAATTTTTTTCCCTCATTTTTATAAGCTGTAAACACTGTAACAAAATAATAATAATTACTTGAATATGCACTATGAATTAACATGTTCTTTTACTGCATTAACAGCTTATAAAATCTTAACATATTACATTACCACATTGAAAAACTACAAACCTCCCACCCTAGTTTCTGACTGTTCACTATATTTATTAATCAACACAGAGCTACAGATGCAACAACGATAAGTAACTCATATTTGAGTTGTCAACATAATCAACTTACACCAATGGCCAGGCTGATAAGAGCCAGGTCTGGATTTCAAATACATGTCATTGTCTAGTCTGATGTTTAAAATTCCCAAAATCATGAACAGCGGGTGGCACAGATATTGTATTAACAAGGATTTTCTGTGCAGTTCCCTATTCTGATTACTGCATTCTTGATTGCATCATCTTTGCCTGCAGGCTGCTGGTTAAAGGTACAAATGCTACACAGGAATGGAATCCCTCCACAGACTGTAGGTAACAAGCCACTGTATTTTGTACAATCCACATCTACTCATAAATGAACAGTAGTTTTCCTTCAAATGAATCAGACATACTGGTACCTTTGTATGATAATTAGCTGGCATAAGTAACAGTAATTAATGGATGGCCCAGAAAAGTCACACACAAATAAAAGGAAATTATAGACAGCAGCTCTTATATTTATATTACCTTCAGTTTCAGACTCAGAAAATTTTAATTGCTTAATATTTGTTGCCCACACATTAGATAATGGATATTCTTTTACTTTGGTTTTAAATACTTTCATATAATGATATGAACTTCCGATGGTGGGACACCTGCACATCTTCATTCCAATATCCCTATTCTATGTACCAAATGCTGAAAATACTGGAATCTAATCAGACTCGAACACCAAGCAGTCCCTTGCTAGGTCTCAAAACACTAAGCACGTTTCCCAGATCATATCAATTGTGCAGGTGAAACATTCTGGATATTTTTTAAACGTAACGGTGCACCGAGGATGTACGGCTATCTACATAAGCACGTACCGTCACACACGCACATTACTATGCCAACCTTACCTGCTCTAAGATATTGTGCACAAGATCATTTCGTATAAAAACATTATTCTATCACTTGCGAGTTTTTTTAGTGACGAAAGATATAAGCATTCCAAAACACAATCTCAACCTCTAACCGTTACGTGTTAGGCAACCGTGCAAAGTAGAACGTTGTAACAGTGCACACAAAGCTATCCCTAACCGTGATCTTAAGCGTCAACGGAAACGACGGCACGCAATAACCACATAAGTCACCATGCCACCTCCTGTTGCTGTCATGTTATGGTACAACGAAGTACAAAAATTTGGGAAAGCCGTTCTATATTTTTAAAAATTGTAAACCGAACTTTATGACCAGACAGTTCTGTCTCACCGATTCAACAGCAGTATCACCTTTCCTAGAACTGTCTACAAAAACATTATAAATATTACAACACAGAAATACATATATAGCAGTCACACAACTACAAGTGAAAAATACTATAACACACCTACTAATTCTATAAACGACCTCCATCACAACTAGAGAAGGCGCTATTAAACACACCAACATAGCAAAATAAAACTTCCCGCTGTAGTGAAGAATATCTCAACGAATGAAAGATTTCCCAACATTACTTCCAGGATTTGAAAAAGCAGATACTTCGAAAGTGAGGGAGATGACAGAAAACAATGTGACATTGTTGTTACGAGCACACGTATTTATGCCTAACAGTGGTTTATACATATATACTTTAAGTCGAAGTACAGATGTATACACAAAACCTTAGGCCTGAACTTTTTTTATACACAGCAAGAAACATGCCTGCAAGTTGGACGTTTGTATATGACAGTTCCTCTTATGTACCGTATTTTTGCAGTTGTGACTTGATCTTCCGTGACACACATTATGATAAACCTAAGTGTAAAATGTATAATGGAAGGCAGGGATTAAAGTGTGTATGATTGAGTTATAAATATTGCTGTGGTTAAAGAAGCAATTGTTCTGCCAATGAAGAACTTTAACCTGGTTAATGTTACAACTAAAGTAAATGTTGCTGCTGTTGTACATTAGCACAAATCTTTGTGTAACTACCTTCAAGGAACATAGTCCATCATTAGAAGATAAAAAAAAGTTCGTCATGCAGTGGGGAAATACCCAAATTCGTATAGAGATCACAAGTCCATTACTTTATTCAGAAAAGCCTGCTACTGGTCTCTATACTGAGGCAGTTTAACCAAGTCTGCTGTTTTCCAACACATTTATTTGAGATTCAATGTCCAGGTCTACCGGATGGCCTCCTTTTCCTATAAAAATCGTACATACATTTCACTTATCTCCCAGTTAATCCAAGCATTGTCTGTCCCTACCACCTGTGCAGTCAATATTTTTTGGACAGCTCTCAAATTGCCACTGTACTTTTATACAAACCTAAGTAAACAGGATGCATATACAAACAGTCTACTCTGACACATGTGATATTCATGGATCATAGAAATATATTGTACAGTTACATTATTTAAATGGATCTATGTACATTTGAATATAAACGTGGAAAATGAACAATGGAGTGACCAATCTGACAGGAACTGTAGGTTGTAATGAAGTAAGTTTAACTGTGATGCCCTAAGCCATGATGACAATGATTAGTCTTAAAGAAATGAGACTTGAAACATATATACTGCCATCATATTTTCTATGGCACTTATGATCAGAGATGTCAGGCACATTTTAAATGATCCTGTCTATATGAACATATAGGTGCCTGTTTTGGAAAGAAGGAAACCTAAATCTTTACAAGGTATTTCAGATTTCATGAGAACTAGTAACTGCAGTTCACAATCCTGCATCCAAATCAGCACTCAAGAAAAAACAATAGGTACCTTCATAAAAAAAACTGCAAAAGTGAATTTCAAACATTCTGTTTTTACCCAGGGTGATGTTAATTTTTGAGCATGTGGCCCCACCCCCTTTTTTTTTTAACTTCCAATTTAAAACAGAAATTGATTATGCAATTTCATGTATGGCTTATTTCAGCATCACCTTTTACATTGTGGGTGCAATCTCTTACTGTTCTTTGTCCAAGAAATTGTATGAAACACAGTTCAACCAATAGCAAGAGCACTGTGTCCACACACACTGTTCAACCCATCACTGGTCAGCATCCATGAGTCATGCACTAAAATAAAAAATTTTCTCCTATGCTAAAGTATGCATACATCTTTGTTGCTGTGAATAAATGCACACCGTGCTTGTGATAAGTTAGCTGTGAGCATTTCTATGTGTGTTAGTATTCAGAAACAGTACATGCACACTGAAAACCATGGAAGGTAAACTTCAACATGTCACAGAATTTAAGTTAGTATGAAATCTGGTTTGATATTCTTTCAGCAGCTACTGTAATAGAAAGTAAAGTTGTTTTGCTGAAAATGTTTTTCAAGCATGGATTTTCTTATGCACGTATACCCACCCTGTACCTGTGTGTCTCATTCTATGAAGAGCAACACTCAGGGCTATAAAAAGGCCAAAATGATGTTTCTCCCTATCTATGATGTAAAAGACATACTTTTTCTAATTAAAGTATGGTAATTTAAGTATTTATTTATTTATCAGTAATAATAAAGTTCACAAAATTATAGTAATTAAACATGAAACTTCTACATGCTAACATCGTGCTGAAAAACTAATCTCCAGTGGACACCGTTCTCATCTTTTTTTACCAACCCAATGTGTTTTTCACAGATATACATAAGTTACAATACCAACTTAGGAAAAATGCTAGGAATTATTTTAAATATGATTATTTTGGCTGGTGATTGGCCAGAACACCTGACAAGCAAACAGTGACATGATAAGCCAACATGACCACATTATCGTGTATCACTACTTGGGTTCTGTTACAGCACATACGGTACAAAGAACAGTTTCCCTATTCTCATGTCCCTGAACACAAGAGCTGTCACAAGACATCCTGACAGATGCAAACTCTTTTGTGTGATAAAGCTGCTGTGCTTAGGGACACAATAAAAAGGAGACCTGTATAAGCAACTGGATTTAATTTCATTAAGGTAATAATATGAAACAATTTAACATATTATTAACTTAAATCATGCTATTTCAAAGTGAGAAATAGATCCATGAAATGTGTGTAAATATAAAAGATTATAGCTTGATTTTATGGTTGTCAGTTGATAGAATGTATCTTGGTGAGGATAAGCTCATGGATTGTTCTGATGTTCATACTTAATGTACACTGGCTTACCAATGCGCCGCAGGTTTACTTTCTGTTTAAAGTAACAAAAATCAAAGTACATGCAGTACTCCAACTGGAAACAAATTCTTGTGAACTGTTCACAGACATCATTGATATGCATGATAAGCTATAGACCAAGTTATTAAATAATTGTAAAACATCATTAAACACAGGCTGTTATAACAACAATTTAACAAATTAACACAAGAATTTGCCATATGGGACTGTTGCAAGGTCAGTTAAGAGACAGTACTTAATGCCTGACTTTGTACAGATAAACCAACAAAATAGCAAACACTGACAAACTGGCCCTATTGTGGCAGTTTTGCTGAGTTTTTTATACTTCAGCCACAGACAAAATAGTAAGATGAAATTATCATCACTATAAACAAAACAGCTATTTGACCAATAAATAAATAGTATGCATATATTATATAGTTTCTTGCTTACAGATTATACCATGTTTTGTTCATTAAATGGTGAATCAAACACCTTACTCTCATCTTCCTTATGTTACTTATTATGGCCAAAACAAACACAACCTGTTTTTATGCAGTAAGGCTGAAGATACTGGACTTCAATTATGAATGAGGTTTCTTTACACTGTCTTGAAAACACAGCTGACTAGTGTTTCAAAAATTCAAATTAGCACGAGCTAAATGCAAAAGGATCTCAGCAGTGTATTAACACTAAGTTCCTAATAATAAGACACAGTGAAAGAATTAACATACAAAAATTACTCATATTCTTTAATGATCACTTTATTTAAGCAAACACTGCACTATTAGGGGAGTTTTTTCCCCCCCTGGAAGGATAAGTGGCAGCTAAGATGACGACTTAAAGCCCATTTTAGACTATTTTTCCTCGACGAAAAGAATGCCCGTTTTGTATACAGTTATGTATGTTGTCATAAAAGAAAAAACAAAAGTGTGCCTGTAATAATTATTAAGCTCTTGCTTGCACAGATGCACTGTAGGATACTGTTAACCGAAGTCAGTACATGGCTGTCATGTGTTAATTAAATCTTTGAGGTTGCAACAGTACCTTTAAAACCTCAAAGTATGTTCAAATATAAAGCATATTTTTAGGGCTGTGAAGGCAGTTAGTTGGGGGTCTTATTAGCAAGTTATATAAGTCAAAATATACTAAGGACACATGTCAAGATCAATGAAGATATCACATTGCACAGAGGCATAAAAATATTTTACCAGCTTGGGGTGGGGAGCATTGCAGATCTTAATGATTTATATTTTATGGGATAAGTGATGTAATTTTTCACAAATATAGTAAAACTGAATTTGAGCTTCATGTACACAAACACAGACTACAGTGACATATACCTAACAATTCTCAGTGCAGACCCATAATACCAAATTTAACTGAAATATGATAAACAATAATTCCAAAGATAAAGAAAAGGCAGACAGGACCTTCCTATCCTTCATTCATTCATGTCAAACGATGCAAACAATGCATAATATTGCATCAATCACTTCCCCTTGACCACTTACAGTTTCCTCACAACAGATACAAAGTAACTGGTTTTATCATCAGGTCATACATATGTAAGTACTCCTATGTCTGACTAAGTGTTGTCTATCAAAGTTTGTAAAATGCCTTGTGGGAATTGGTAGTATTGGAACCATGAACTGAGTAAACAGTCTGTGTATGAATTTCTCTGATATATAACTGATACAACATGTTACCTCTTCTTGCAGCTTATACCCAGAGAAGGGCTGTACATTTTATGTACGTACAAGATGAAAAATACAGTTGATTGTTTCCCAATTGCATCAAGTTCTACTATAGTTTTTCCAACTAAGGAATCCATTTTAATCATGTGAGGCATGTATGGTACACCTTAAACCAAAAGTCCAATGTTGCACAGCATAATGTGTAAAGTTTTGTGCAGGTTGGCGCTTGCAGTTTCCACATATCTGGAAACATAAACATGAACACAACAACACCCAAGATAATGTGAATCCAATAACCACACTTCATTATATAAGACATGCTGAAACTTAATAGTATAGCTATGTACAAGAACATTATTTATGATCCAGTTCTGAAAAACAATTAAAATGGTTGCTGGACTGGAGAGCAGTCATGTACTTATCACCAAAAACTGACTTACCACTTTTCCCAGCAAACAAAGCCCTACGTTGCAAAGAATCATACAACAAAATCTATGTTACAAACAACCATATGCTCATGTAAGTTTTAATTAGCACTCCTGGTGCTTGACATTTACCCTCTCAACCATCCCATGTAACATACATTGCAATTCAGTACTACAACATAATTTGCTCACCATATTCATTATAACTATCACAAACCCACAATTACATAAACACTTCCCATTTTGATGATGAGTGAACACTGTCCAAATCCTTACTATGGACTGTAACTGGGGTCCAGTGCTTCATGACCTAATGAAATTTTAGCATTTTAATAAATCTTTACATGATGTGGCTGTAGTCCAAGAAAAGTTTTAGCTTTAAAAGTACAAGAACTCTTGTTATGTGATATACATAAATCAACATGGTGACATATTTTTTTTTAAGTATAAATATTATGAACAGTTCTTAGTTCAGTAGGAATAGAATATGAAGTTTAAATGCCTAACTCTTCCTAATTCTGTATGACAAAAAAAATTTCTAATATTATTCAAAGGACATTTAAATAATTTACTTCTGTTCAAGTTCTGTGCAAATCTCACCAAGCCTTGAGAACAAAAGGCCAAAATCCACTTTCCAACACACAAACTCGTAGGGAGATAAGAAGTCTGTACAGTTTAATCTAAATGAAACTTGAACCTGAAACAAATATTATTATATTTCACTTCTGCCACACATTTTACTTTACAACACTTTTTGGCTGTATTGATTCTGATCTGGCAATCTAATGGGTGATTCACAATTCTATTAGTATCTGTAAGTGTTTACATTACTGTTGCATAGCGAGTGTTCATCTCATATGCCTCAATGGTATGGGAAGACCATTTTAAACAAATATTCTTTGTCTTATTTATTTCATTGTATTACATACTGCAGTTCTGATTCCTATTACATCTGTCAACAGAAAACATTTTTGCTATCACTGTCATTCAAGTTTACACACACCTCTCTTTCAAGCAGTGGTGATAATAATTACACGAAAAGAATTATTGTATAATTTATGAAACAAATGTAAAACATGAGACAGAGAATAGAGTAATATCTTGTTATTATGTCAGTTAATTAAAAATAGTGCCTAAAATGAAGGAAGAGTCATTCTTTATCCTTGAAAATATGTCTTTGTATGCTGCTTGATGTAGTTACTTTCAAATATTTACTTTGTGATGAAGCAGTATTCAAGTCTGTGAGTAGTAAAATATGAAGAATTTGGTGTGACCTAATGTAGATTCTGTGATGTGCATAAAAATGCAGTTTTCCTGTACATACTCTGCACACTCCTCTCTTCCCCCCCCCCCCCCCCCCCCCCCCCCCCCCCCCCCCCCCCCCTTCTCAAAAGAGGCCGAAAAAAAAAAACCACACCACACACAAAACACAAAAAAAAAAAAAAAAAAAACAACCCCCACAAAAAAAAAAAAAAAAAAAAAAAAAAAAAAAAAAAAAAAAAAAAAAAAAAAAAAAAAAAAAAAAAAAAAAAAAAAAAAAAAAAAA
>Ga0123352_10017169_pt1 | contig 11542 bp, 5 predicted proteins | sample TergutLab28metaG_FD_89700 | JGI IMG/M metagenome (GOLD analysis project Ga0123352, IMG submission 89700) | Labiotermes labralis P1 segment gut microbial communities from Petit-Saut dam, French Guiana - Lab288 P1 | ecosystem: Host-associated > Arthropoda: Insects > Digestive system > Gut ...
ATCATCAGGGAGCTATATCGTCCTTGCTAAAGTCACACTATAAAAAGTCACATTAATTTCGCTATTCCAGTTGGTTTTGTGGCAGCATGCCGTGTTGTGTTGTGTTGCCAAGAGTGCCCTGTTGTGGATGTGCGTTCTGTGTTTTAAGTTGTAAATTTTATAAATTTTTATAAGTGAAGTGGTTGGTAAAATAATTGAGTAAAAACGTGATATTGTTGAAAACAAAACAATCCCTTTTACATACGTGAGATAGAGTCTGTGCTAATGATATGCTGTCGTTTTAATATTCCCCGAGTTAGAATATCCGATGACAGCGGTTCTCAAACTTTCTTAGTTCACGGCGCCCTTAGTGTTTCAGTAATTTTTTACGGGGTCCCAAAGCCAAAATAAATACCTACCACTTCCGTTTATTAATTAGGTAGGTCCAAATAGCTTAATTACTATTTGTCCTAAGAACTTAGTACCGTTTCGAAAGAATAATACACACATATTTTAAGATAAAACAATATTTTGAAATATCCCGCGGCACCCTGTGACCCCGTAGCGCACAATTTGGGAATCGCCTCCCCAAGAGATCAGAACCGATAATGCTATCTTATTCCCAGGGGTTAAGCAAAGGGATAAACGACTGAAGGTGTGTCAATGCCGGTGTGTCACTAGTTTAGTGGCCCTTAACACCTGCAGTTTGGTTATGCTACAACATTCTATCAACTACAGAGGTTAAATAGCGCGGAACATCAGACAGCAGTATGATACAAACACTGGGCTAAACGTTATGATCTACTGAACGCCTGTTTTAGGCGTTCAAAAATTTCGAAACGCTATTATTAGCTTCGTCAGGTCTGTCCGTCTGTCTGCCTGTTCACATGCAATTTTTCGGCTCCCAATGAATAGATTTTCATTAAATTTGGTATTTGAAGATTCTTCCAAAATTTGTCGACAACGTTCAAGCTTTAATAACATCTGACAAGAATAGCGGATATTCTACATGAAGACTTACATACTTTCGCGATAATACCTCGATGAATTGTGCTCAGAATTATAAATATTTCAGATACATTTTTAGAGAAACTCAAAACACAGATTTTATGTTGTGACTTTTTTCATAAAATCGTGAAGTTTGTGAGATAATATGGAAAAATCTGGTACAGCCAGACAGGCCACAGACGACAGTATGATACAGGGTAGACTAAGATGCAATTTGCTTGCAAGATAACTAAGGCAAGAATACAGACACACACTCAGAATATTTAAAACTTACGGATTTTCCGCGGCAACGATGGTTATGCGAACGGCGACACGTAAATTGCTTGTCTTGCTAAATTTATTTTAAAACCTTCCCTCGACCGGAAGAAGTGACGCACTTTCTGGACTGAAGTAAGTTAATTCTTATACTGACAGATTGTGATTCAACACTGAGTACAAATTACGCAAACATATATTAAAACCAGTAACATGTGATGTAACATTAAAAAGCTCTGTATTCTGCCCATGCCCTGTGTCTATATATACGATTTGTACGATTCTATAGAGTAAACAGCGAATATTTCCCTATACAGCAAAAAACCGGTCGGCCTTTATAATAAGCGCACTGCGTTCTCTGTGATGTAAGAACTGAATTCGTATGTACGATTTGCATGAACGTCAGTCCAGAGAGCTCTGTACAGTCACGTCTTAGTAGTACTGTGGCGGCACGACTGGAGGCGGAAACACTGTCACAAACACTGTCACAAACATCCTTCCTTGCACCTTCTATTTGATTAGCCGTAGACAGTTCATATATTGCATATTCATAACCCGTACCGTCTGAAGTTTAAGGGTGGTTACACACTTGTAACGTTACCGCGTACCGTATCGTGGCAGTGTGGACGGGACTCGTGACCACGTAACGTATCAAAAGTTGGTTACGCGTTCACGTTACGGGCTTGTTCGGTGCGCTGTCTGTATTTGGCCGTCGCATCAAAGGGATGTTACGGTTATGCCCTGAGCAGGTCTGGACGTGCAACGTGACACGTCACTACCGCCGCTCTTTTCTCTCTTTCTTTAATGCGTAATGTATATAAACGTATGAAGCCGTTGCTAGCTGCAAAGGCATCGCTCGGGCTACCGTAACAAACTGGGGTTTGGGGTTCCCAGTTTGTTACGCTCGCAGGATACGGTTACGCCGTGAGGCACGGGATGAAAGTTCAGCTCGTAACTCCGTATCGCGTGAGTCAGTTGCAACGTTACGGTGTTACGGTACGCGGTAACGTTACAAGTGTGGACCCACCTTAAGCCAGCCCACAAAATGTAAGGCAGGACTGACCAATATGCGCCCCTCAAAGTAAGTATTTGCGGCCCTCGGTCACCCGAATAGTTTCAGCAGGACAGTTTAACAAACGGGATATAACAGGTCTACAGAACATAACGTGGCATTTTTACTGGCAGAGAAAATGTTTACAGACCACAAGTCATCACCTTTAAGACTGTAAACACTAAACCAATATTTCTTTTGTGTTTTACCTCATTTGGTACGGCCTACTGCCGTGTCATTTGGTGCGGCCTACTGCCGTGTCATTTGGTACGGCCTACTGCCGTGTCATTTGGTGCGGCCTACTGCCGTGTCATTTGGTACGGCCTACTGCCGTGTCATTTGGTACGGCCTACTGCCGTGTCATTTAGTGCGGCCTACTGCCGTGTCGTTTGGTGCGGCCTACTGCCGTGTCATTTGGTGCGGCCTACTGCCGTGTCATTCAGCCGCACTTTTAGCGTTACTTTCTGTTTGTAAACAACGAACTTGCGGTGAATTAAATGCCCCCCTCTCCCCTGTCGATATACGAACAAATGACGGCGACCCACAGAGGAGTTATTAACGAATTATGTGGCCCTCCTGTGGGTTGAAGTTGGCCAGTCCTGATGTGGGGAATGGCAAGAAAGTACAAATATTTTTATTCATCCCTTTATTAACTTATTCCACTTACAAATTACACCTATATCAAGATCTTGAAACCGATGGCCGTGCTTAGCCCAATCACTGTGCAGACCAATTGCAGTAAGGAGGACTGGTAGACAGAGGTTCAGATGGGAGGAGGTAGATGTCAGAGCGGATCTGTGAAAAATGAAAATGAAAAATGGCTATGCCTAGAGAAGCATAGAAGAGAATTTCTGAGTAGGCCAAAACTCAGAGAGTTGTAGCGCCAAAAGAAGAAGAAGAAGCCGCGTCACCGGGTGATCGGTTCCGCACTTTTCTACAGAACGCAGTGCTCACACTATCAAAGGTCGAAAGGTCCAAGAAAGGGAAAGTGTGGCATACAACAGCATACTGTCTGATCTCACACAGGTGTAAGATACCCTGAAACAGTGTGAGATTGGCAGTCGGTATCAACTACACGTGGTGTTTGGGGGCCGGTACAGCGACTGGCTGTAATCTGAACTACTCGGGGTTCGAAAACGAGTGGAGGCAAGAAATGTTTTATTCCCCACACCCGCCCAAACACACCCTGGTGCCCACTGGGGCTAACTTCCCAGGGGTCCAGCGGTCGGAGCGTGGCACTGAACATCGACCTCATCCAGCGCCGATGTTAAGAATGAGTAGAGCTATGCCTCTACTCCCCCTCTGCGCTAGCACGGCATGTTACAGCGAGACTCTTACGGTGCTCATTACTGTTTCGTCTCACGCAGACGACAAAGCCGGTCAGGATGAGATTCGCCTTACATATGCACACAGGATACACGAGAAATAGATAAAATTGGAGAATGTTTGTAGACAAGAGGCTGATATTGAAATGGGTCTTACAGAAATGAAAAATGAGGATGTAAAACACAGTCATGTGGCTCAGGACAGGTGCCACTGACTGATCTTGTAAACACCGTGACGGAGCTCAAAATTCCACACATAGCAAAGAAATTTTTGAAGACCAAAATGACTAAAAACTTATAAGTTTCCAGGATGATAGTCATCACGGTTTGGACACATTTTTTTTTAAATTTATTTATTCTGCATGCTCCATTACTGTAAGTAATACTACATGCACTGGTGATTTCTTACACAATTACTTATTATCATCTAAGAATTCTTACTTTTTCTATATACAAGTTTGTCAACTTAACTGTGAGTTATTTGCACTCTATAGTTTATCAAAGGATAGACTGTCTGTGAATTTTTTAAAGTTTTTGCTATATTTGTTGATAAGTATATCTTTATTCATGGGCCAGTTTTCTGACCTTAATCCTGCAGCTTTAAGTCTGTCTCTTTCCTGCTCCACTAGTTCACAGTCAAATAATACGTGGTCTGTTGTTTGTTCTCCTCTTTTGCAGGAGCACATTGGGCTGTCTATAATTTTTTATTTGCACAAATATGATTTAATATTACCGTGTCCTGTTACCATCGTTGTAAAATTTGGAGTAACGTTAATTTTTAATTTTAATCTGTCTGCTATTTTAGGGAAAATGTTTTCGTAATTGCACCTTTTGTTGTATAGTCCCATTCACTTTGCCACTTTGTTACACTGTAATCACTTAATTCTCGCCTCGCTGTACTCTTTGGGATCCTTTTGTAGCACTCGTTGATATCGCTGTTGGTTGCTGCCTCTTTCGCAGTTTGGTCTGCTAGTTCATTCCCGTGGTGTCCAGCATGTGCCTTGATCCAGTTGAATTCTGTTTTCCAGCTCTGATTCTCCATTTGGTTTGGACACCTTGCTGGTTTATATGTTGATACTGACGTTTCGGATGAACGTGGTGTCTCAGTATTCAAACCTAACTGATTTACGTCCAGGTATACGCCTGAGTGTGGGCCGTGTAGCGTAGTCCTATAGCGACTGGCTACGGCCTGGACGGTCCGGGAATCGAATCCCGGTGGGTGCGTGATTTTCCTCACCTGTCCAGACCGGCCCTGGGGCTCACTCAGCCTCCTGTACAATGGGTACCGGGTCCTTCCCGGGGGTAAAGACCGGCCCAGGCGTGACGCTGACCCCTCACCTCCTTCTAGTGCCGTGGTCAAGAAAGAGTAGAGCTATACCTCTACTCCCCTTATGGGCCGTACGGCCTGTACAGAGCCTCAGTGCCTGTACAAGGGTGCACTTTACCCTTACTTTTATACGCCTGAGTGTTGAAGGAAATGAGGTGGATAGATGAAATTTTGCGTGCATTTGAGAGAATCCGAATTCCTGGACAAAAATAAGATTTATGGTTATTTCTATAAATAGGTGTAATAATAAGTTCTATACCACTGCGGTAGCTGTTTTTTCTTACTCCAAATAAAACGCACTAAGCTCAGATTTGTCTCCTGTTTGGAACAGTGTTCCTGAAATTTCGTCTGCAAATAATAATTTGTAACTTTTTAACAATCTCATAGCATTTGATGTTTGTGTGAACGTGCATCATTGATATAATAATATAAATAGCCAACTAGATGCAACATTAATAATTTTATTAACAATTTCAATCAGCTCAACATGTTTCGGGCGATAATTTCGCCCATCCTCAGGAGCACTAGACTGTGTTTACAGCTTGTGGCATAAAGCACCGACGATGCTGCCTGCAGGCAGCATCGTCGGTGCTTTATACCACAAACACAGTCTAGTGCTCTTGAGGATGGGTGAAATTATCGTCCGAAACATGTTGAGCTGATTGAAATTGTTAATAAAATTATTATTGTTGCATCTAGTTAGCTGTTTATATTATTATAATCTCATAGCAGTTTCAGCGCAAAGGTTCGGGTAACAATGGTTCGGCCGCTAGCGGTGTCCACGCGGTCTGAGGCGTGGGTTTGTGGGGTTGCGGGTTCGAATTCCATCGGAAGCTTGGAAATCTGTCTCGTGCATGTTGTGTGTTGTCAGGTACAGCTCTCTGCGTCGGGCTGATCACTCGTCCAGAGGGCTTCTACCTAGTGTGGTGTGTCTGAGTGTGATCGTGAAGCCTCGATAATGAGGAGGCCCTGGCCCACTAGAGCTGATGAGCCATGGAAAAAAAAAACTGGTTCAGTTCTGTGTATTGCAGGCTGCCTGCTAACCTCGTTAATTCTATATACAACATAAAGAAATCGATATTTGCTCTTAGAACATCGATACCCAATCGTATTGTTTCAATCAAATCGATGTCACCAGGCCCTCACTTGTATTTCAACTCATTTATAGTGGTCGATTATGTTGTTTGTCAACTAACAGACGTAGCTTATATTTATTGGACCGTGCATAATTTAATAGTTGAAAACAAAAGACCAACTTGATGTCACTTGCTATTTTTATTTAACTTCTTATGCGCTCAACATGTTTCAGACATTAATATATCCATCATCAGGAGCTTACGACTATTCTGTTGAATTACCACATTGGTCGTGTGTTCTTGGTTCGATGTGTGTTGGTGTTTCGGTGTGGTTGGGTTGGAGTGGTATCCGCTGTGCAGGCTTCAGCCTGCAACGCGGATACCAACAGAACAGTTGCAAGCTCCTGGTGATGGATATATTAATGTCCGAAACATGTTGAGCGCATAAGAAGTGAAATAAAAATAGCAAGTGACATCAAGTTGGTCTTTTGTTTTTCAACTATAACAGACGTAGTTTATCAATACGAGCATTAAGCGCTCCAATCATGCTGCATGTTCTACCCATATTTTTCGTGATTAATAATGTGTGGTGAAAAGTAAAAATTATGAGCTTTTTTTTTGCATCTTAATATTAGCCTACTTCCTTTCCCCAAAGTCAAAATAACAATCCTTTTTAACGCCATTTTCTTAAACACCAACTGTCTATGTTCTATTTCCCTTCCTTTATTTAAAACATCTGCATAGAGGGACAGCGCGCTCTGCGACATAAACAAAAACTCAGATGTTAACGACGCCTTTCTCCGGCCTTCACGCCTATGTAATTCTGTAGTGCTTCGTTCCAATTACGTGGACCGACATTTACACCGAGATGTAGCAAAACCTCCCATTCCTGTGCTCTGTGAAGTGAAAAGTCTGCTTTCCGGAAATGTCTTTCTCCTTTGACTGAGGCATTTTACATACGATATTTCCGCGACAGACGCGTCTAGCACTTGCGAAACGCAGCGCACCCCGTAATTTAAATATACGTGCAGCGGTTAGGTGAAATTCCAGGTGACAGCTGCACTGTCACTGCATGCACGGTTGGACGACGGTATTCCGTGTGCGTGAAGGTATCAGTAGGCCTGTAGACGTTCATGTGTCTCTGCATTGCTCTTCACTGATGTACTTCGACTCATAAACGAAAAGTGCCTCATAGACAAAGCCGCAGACCCACAGTCGGCTTGCCGATCGGCAGCGTCAGTCTACACCGTGCAGACGTACCATTAGGGCAACGAATTTTCGGCCACCAAGCCACCAACTTCGTAGTAACTGGACGGCGTTCAACTCCCGGCACTGTCAGACTGCATGTACGTGTATCAAATGAGCATACGTTTGTATGTTCGGACTGGAAGATCCGTAGGCCGAATTGACGACTGTTATACAATAGCAGCAATAAAAGTGATAACACTAATAATAATAATAATGCAGTAACAAAGCTTTGTTTGATATATAAACTGTTTGAGAAAAATGCTGAAGATTCATGAAAGAAATCATTCACATTTTTAATTATTAGAGCACAATTTGATTTTAAAAAATTATAATTTTTTTTTCTTTATTGGCGTAAGTTCTCCAGGACATAATTGTTATAGTGTGGATGTCAAGGCATTTTTCTTGTAAGGTTACAAATTCCTAGAATTAAGGCTGTCTGTGTGTGTGTGTGTGTGTGTGTGTGTGTGTAGTCTTGTATGTTATTTTGCTTGCTTCGAACCGGTTTAAATTATTGTTACTACTACTACTTACAATCTGAACTCTGCTGACTTGTTGCGTGTCTAATTGAATTCACGCAGAGTGCCTGCCTCTGGACTTGACAGTAAACATTTATCCACACTATGGCTACGTTCACTGTCAGCTTACTAGCAGGGAAAGTGGTTTATACATTTTAAGATCCTGAAGATGACCTAATTTATGTCGAAACACGTAGCTGCTCAATTTGGCACATATACTACATTGTCTGATAAAGACAGTTGCGTTGAGGTTGATGTTGCTTTACCTACACATATCAGAGGGAGCATTACTTGCCCGCATATAACCCTCGGAAGCTCAGTACTGTCTTTCAGGTTCACCACTCAAAAATTGTACGTTCTGTCCACAAGGTGCATGTGAGTTTATGTATACATTTTCGTGTTCTTGTATAATGGCCTGATGATGGTTCACACTCAGGGCCGGAACTTGTCGCCGAGCGATACACGACTGCAAAGTAACGCCTTGTCTGTGACTGATACGCTAGAGGGAATGCTTCATACAGAGACAAATAAAGATTATTTTCACGTACAGCATTAAGTGACTGGTTTTTATAGCCGACAGGGAGCTTGTTTACTGTGCGGTACGAACTGCATCTCAGGTTAATCTTGGTCTTCACACGGTTCATATGTTTGTACGTGTGTTTGCAGTCACGTCACACAGCGCTCCAATGAGCGAGGGTTGAATATTTTGACCCAAGAGTGAAGCGATTACCATCAATTCATTATTGGTTTAGGTTTTGAACATCGTATAAAAAAGGAAAGACTTTCGACTACCGCAATAGCAACCAGTGCGATAGGCCTGCTTTACCGATATCCCTGACAGAACATGAGCTTATCTGGAAGGTGATCGTCAGAGTACTCACAGTGTGGGCCTATCTTCCAGTGGATCCTTAGATTTCATTAAGACCGAAGCAGTAAACTAAGTCTTCATAAATTTGCAAGCTTTCTGTTACCTTTTACGTTCCGACAAAAGTTACTTTACTTACGTTAATTCATCTACTATTCCATACACCCGGTAGAGAAAAAGGCTGTCCAGTTACACGTCAAGCAGGCACTAGAACGTGGGTGGCCCCTCTACCCCAGCCAAAGAGAGCCGGTACCTATTGTACAGGCGTCTGGGTGGGCCTCGGGGTCTATATGGATGGATCCGGAAAATCTCGCACCCACCTGGGTTCGAAGCCTGGACCGTCAAGATTAGAGCGAGAACCCTGGTAAACGCAGCGAATAAAATCGTAGGACGAGAAGTCGGAGGCGCATCAAAATAACGCCTAGGATTACTGAGTATGTTACGCCTTCATTATCAGTATATATGTATTCTGACGTCGGGAATATTTCCCCACGGACGACGGGGAAGACCCTAGATGTTATGCAGTAGCTAATGCTAGACTCGAACCTGAGACCTCTCCCAAATAGAGTAGGTGAATAAGGACTAGACCCAGGCGTCCAATCTTGTAAGTCTGCATGAAAGAATAATTGTATCAATGACAAGGAACACACAGCAAACCATTAAAACAAAAAATTTTACCCAATTTTATTCCTCTATATGTGATATCACAGGCCTATAGAATTCGATAAAGAAGGTCAAGTGTTCCCGGTAACGTTACAATCGGCACTTAGCCTCGTGATTACTGTCTGATTTAAAATTACCAACGTTTCAGGAAAACCTGCTGCCTGTATCTCCGAAGTTTGGTAAAGTTCCACCAAACTACACGGCGTCACATCCCGCATATTGACCGCCGTGAGAGCCTCCAAAGTTACATGCACGTGTGTCAGAAAATGATACTATAGAAGCTCTTTACAAATTCATAGTTTAGAAAGTGAAATTACGGAAAATTATGATCAACAGTTTCAAGATGAAGCATACAAAAGCGGTATTGTTACACATTTCAGCAGGCCTGCCAACGACCGCCACAGGACTGGGTTTTTAATACATAAGTAGGCTTAAGTATTACAGAACTTTTCAGGATTCGACATTAACATTTTAGGGTTACTAATTTAACACGCCTCAGATCGCCAAGTGTAGCAAAAGGCATTCTAGATCACGAATCACTGGAATGAAACTACCTTTCTTCTGCCACTTTTTTCCCCCCACATTACAGTAGCTAGGTTTCTAGGTTTGGTTCGCCGAGTTAGCACAGATCGCTTCCGAGTCGCTTTAAACTTCGAAACTGCATTTAAAAAAATAGTGCTAACAACACAGCAATTATGTTTTGCATGAAATAAGCTTTCTTGGATAGGATAAAAATAATTTCATGGTGCCAGTCCTTGCAATGAAAGTGGATTTTGTTAACAGACGTCTGAATGTAAGGTGATATTAGGCAGTAATGACTTTCTATTTCCATTTTAAATACCAGGAATAGTGACCCCGGTGAAAGGAAAGCGCATTAACCGTGTAAAACCAAGTGATAATTATTTACAAAACAAATGCACAAATTGCAAAGGAGTTAAAAATAACACCAATTTTGGACAAATTACTGGAATACAAGAGAAGCTGGATACAACATGTAAACAGACTGCCTCGAAATAGATTACCCAGGGTAATGAAATACTACACCCCAATTGGCAGAAGGAATCATGGTAGACCTGTGAAGAGACTTCTGGATGCGTGAGACCGGAACGGGTCAACAATTGGCCCAACTCCATGAAATATATGATGATGATAATGATGATGATGATATAACATTGGAAAAACTAAATTTTTGCCCAGAATATATTTATTTGTTTAGTTACGGTGCTTACAGCGAAAAAAGATTATTTCTAATTTAAAGCTTTGACGGCGAATAACTTCTGTAAAATGGTCTCGGGCTAGCAGTTGTGTCAGATGGTTGAAGGGCGAGTACACTGACTCAGTTCAGCACAGAAACGGTCCTCGAAACATTGGTTCACTCGCCATGTACCCACCTGATCCTGCTGATAGCCCGAGAACATTTCAGTGAACGGTCATTTCCCTACACACCAGTAACAGATTTGTCTTTGTAATGTAGAAGAAATTTGTTTCCTGTGAGGAACCAACGGACTCGTGCACAATTTGGAAGAATTTCAGTTCTCAGAGGGTCAAAATTCGTGATACTCCGGTGGAATATTTAGCGTAGCAGCAATGAGTGTAAAATAATCACGCCTTCGCTGGCTTGACTTTCTCTCCTGTTGTTTACTTGCTGCCTGCTGATTGAAGCATCCAAGTTGATGGCCGCGATAAAAGTAACATTACTTGACCCTGTCAAAACTTACGCCTAACTCCAAGCAGCGGTCTTGTTGAGGGGCTGCCAGTCGTGCAGGTGGTCAAGCAGTTACAGACAGACATCTGTGGAACACAAAAACTCCACAACCTTTTATAACCAACAAATACACAACGTATATACGTGTATATTAATAATATTTTATTTATCGCAAATAATCCTACATGTTTCGATGCATCTGCATCATCTTCAGGAAGTTTTTCCTTCTACTTTGCTGAAGTTATAAAAATCGCTAAGGTTAAAAACTCAATAAAATCAGTAGATTAAAAAGACTCCCTGAAGATGATGCAGATGCATCGAAACATGTAGGAGTGCTTACGATATACAAAAATTGTTTATATACAGGGTGTCCCAGGAGGAAAGGACCTAACTTCGGGAGAGTGTTCCTTAGGTCAAACTATACCGATATAACCCAAAACACCTATATCCAAAGTTGAACGGTTACGGAGATAATGGCCAGAGAAAAGTGGGGGCTTCTTGCGGTTCCAAATACTGCAACCTGCA
>Ga0123352_10017170_pt1 | contig 11541 bp, 10 predicted proteins | sample TergutLab28metaG_FD_89700 | JGI IMG/M metagenome (GOLD analysis project Ga0123352, IMG submission 89700) | Labiotermes labralis P1 segment gut microbial communities from Petit-Saut dam, French Guiana - Lab288 P1 | ecosystem: Host-associated > Arthropoda: Insects > Digestive system > Gut ...
AAGAGAAAAGAGATGAGAGGGGGGGGGGGGGGGGGGGGGGGGGGGGGGGGGGGGGGGGGGGGGGAGGGGGGGGGGGGGGGGGGGGGGGGGAGGGGGAGGAAGAAGAAGAAGAAGAAGAAAAGAAAAGAGCAAGAGTGAGGAATTACCAAATCAAGTCACATCACAAAGCATAATTATATCTGTACTTATTTATGAATTTGTCAGATTTGTCTCCAATTTTAACCCTTTAAAAACCAAAAAAGCTGAAACAAAGTTTTAAGCAACCAAGATCACAAAAAGTTCTATGAAATCGGTACATTCACTTAAAACTAATAACACATCTGGTATTATACTAAAAAGATAGCCACATCACAAAGATTATTATATCCTCTTGAAGAGCAGGGCACAGAAATTATGAGGGGATCAAACAAGAACAAAGTACATGTACTATGTACATAAGTACAGTCCATCTTTCAGTGGAATCACCTTTCAAAACTCACTGCAGTGCCTGAAACTTACACCACACATTGAAGTAAGTATTCCAGATCCATATAATATATTTCAAAATTAAATAAATCAATAAGCCATTTGAAATCAACAATTCATACAGCCAACTTCAGTACTCTAACGCACTTTTATAGACTGATATTTCATACTTGTTTTCTGGTGAAATAATGTGATATGCTGACCTGCCTAAAACCAAGAAAATGTACACTTTTACACTTACTTTTATGCTTTAATCTCAGTTAATGGCTTTGAAACTTAACACATACATAATATTTAGAACTCAGAATTAATATTTATATTTAGCTTCATTACATTGGACCGAACGGCAAAGATGTCACATACACAGAATAATGCATTACACAAGACTGGGTGTGGAGTAACACAGTCTTGGCAACAGCTGTTTTCTATCTGAAACTGTCCATTAATCCACGATATGTTCTGGTAACGCAGTATTCTTGGAGCACTTTGGGTAGATGGGATGTCACTGCCCACAGAACAATTGGGCAGGGCCAATCAGGAGAGTCAAAATCTCTCAATTCACTTCCAGAACTTTACACCTATATAACAATCACTTCATCATCTCAAGAACAAGAAACTGCTTTGTTTATCACACAAAAACTATTTCTGGGCCATAAACATATTAAATACCATTTCCAAAAGTTCTTGCAGAACCTGGGCATACAACTTTGAGCACAAGTACCTTCTGCTTATCAACAACGACCAAAACAACAGCATGTTGTATGTTTACAGCACAGTTTTTCTCTGACCAAAAGACACTGAGCGCAAGGTTTCTCTTGAAATTTAATTTATATGCTCATATACGATGATGCAATCTACTAGAATGTAGATCTTAAGTAACCCCCAAGCACGATATTGGTTGAGCAAACAAGAACAAAATTGGGAAAAAGGGAAATGGCTATAACCTCTCTCTTCCCAGGTTCACAAACATGGAATGTCACAACAAGTAATGTAGCATGTAGTTACTGTTACAAAGTTATTGTTCATAAATTATTTCTCTTCACAGTGAATAACTCCATGCACTCAATCTAAAGTAATCTAGTCAGTACAACAGTCTATGAGACAACGTAGCTGTAAAACTGCATGAAGCAATTTCTTATTCTTCAAGATTCAGCTGAACATGTTCCCATAAATCATGCAACGTATGAAAAGTATATTATATGATGGCCAGCATTCCACTTGGGAAGGAAGCACTTTGTGTATGGTTTCAATAACTGAGTTACTGTGACACTGCTTCCACATAATTTGCTGGGTACAGACCCACACGTCCATCCTTTCTGCCTTTGCACCACCCCTGCTCATCTTCATCTTCTAACTTCTCAAATACATCTCCTGTAAACAGATGAACACTCAACTTATGTCTAAATGACACTACAGTTGTAACAATTCTGTGCCACAAGCGTGTATTCCCTTATAACATGTTGTGACAATGCGAGAACCTTCAGGGTGACTGTATGGAAACCTAAAAAATGTCATTTTGAACAAAAAGTTGCCAAAAGTGCAAATATTCACTTTGTACTCTTACAATCCCATCAACCCTCATAAAAACACCTGAAAAGATACAAGATTGTCAATACACACATAAACTGCATCTTTGATGCTAAGGACATTGTGTTTCTGAAAGCAATGCAGTTAATTTACAAAGCTGATAATCAGAAGTGTTAATGCATTAGGCTTACGGAAACATTGATGTGATAAAGAATAATAAAATTCGTCCATGTCAGCATTCTTTGGGAGATGCGATTTGTACATCTTGTTCTCATTTCATTATCATGGACTGTTACTGTATGACTAAGAAAGAAGTCACTGATATTTTACTCCTCTTTTAGACAATTCTCACACCTTGTCTGAAGCTGAGTTCATCTGATTCTGCTCCGTCATAGTCATACAGAGCCTTGACAGGAACGCCTGGCTCTCCTGTGTCTACCAAAGCCTCTCCACCTTCTTCATCCCATTCTTCTTCCTCAAATGGGTTTGCTTCAGATCGTGTACCATTACTGCAAAGAATAATGAAAGTAAGACATACAAGTGAAAAGCGAAGTTGTCCCTGTGCATGCCATGAAATACTGTAAGCAAACATACAGTAATTCATGTTTACAGCTCTGAGTATAGGCTAAAAAAAAATAGAGTAACTCATATGCACAACTCCAAATTTAGGTTCAATCTGTTACCAATCACAAGAGATCCACAGGAAACAGAATAAAAAAAGCTGACAAAAATTTTAGAACTTTCACAAGAAATCAGTACAACAAAATTACATACTTAAGTTCTTGTCACAATATGTGCCCTCATAATACACATTTGTGACTTATGTAATTGAAATATTAGGAAATAACTGCTTGTGATCAATACATAAAGTGGATCCAAAAATTATCATTATTTAGACATTTCTCTTGTACAGAGTTTTTCCTTTTAAGAAGTTCTTCTTCGCTGGTGTTTTGAAAACTCTGTATGTAGGAAACACCACAAATATGGAAATATCCATAAAGCACCCCCAAATGAGCAATAAATTTCAGTTCAAATTTAAAACTCACTGTTTTTTTTTTTTCGGCCAAGTTTACTAAATTTATACCATATGTAACTAGCAAATGGTCACCTAAGAGATGGCTTCAGATACGCCACATGACAGTTTAAAAGATGATAACGTTTAACTCTAATAAAAAATTCACTCATAAATGGCTAAAAATGTACATGACTTTAAGTAAAATGGCAATTTGTACTTCAAATGAAAACAAGCCATAAATCTGGAGATTGTTGAAAATATCACATTGTGTATCAACAAACTAGGGATCCAACTGCACGTCAGGACAACCTAAATGTCTGTATGTACTGTGCACAATTTAGAATTTATCAGACATAATACAGAGCTTACGTGATGGCAGGTGATCTGTTTGCATCTTCTCTCTTCTCCTTTGGCTTTCCCTCGGTTTTTGTTTCTGATGTGACATCTGTAGGTATCACCCTTGATACTGGCTTTCTTGCTACTTTATTGTTGACTGGAGGAAATTCCTGAAAAGGTGGAATATTAATGCTGTTATAAAAAATAATCAGCTCTTCTTAAACATTCAACTCCAGTACCTCAGACTGAATGTTACAATCCTCACACTTAAAATATGAACCACCTGGCTACACTTAAACTGTTTTTCTGAAGAGTTTACAGCACTCATATTTTGAGAACTATACAATAACTGCAACAATCAGCATCTTTATTACAATAAACTAACCATGTCTTATACTAACAGGTCATTACAATAGGACAATGCCACTCTCCAATGTGTGGTTTGGACAAATACTTGTTAATGAATTTGTATGCATCATTTTTGGTAACAAATAATCTCATACATAACTAAATTAAGATACCACCTATACCTGTCAAACACACACAGTTATATGCCAAAATATATCACATATGTTCTGAAAGTAACTGGACTGCACTTCCCTCTAGGGTAAGGCCACAACACATATCCTTGCAAATGCATGTTTCACACACACAAGTTCTTACTCTAAGGCAACAAACATTTTCTGAAATGCCAAAATGATGCACATTCTGCTTGGCTGAAAAACCCAGAGTCATTCAGATTCCATCTATACCAAGAAGACAAAGACTAACAAGCAGGTCTACTGAAAAACCTAATTTTTTTCTTGGCGAGAGGGAATGAGAACAAATACCTGATTTCACCTCACCAAATATACACAAATATTTTCTGACAATAACACACACTGTACTGGCCTTTCAACCAGTTTCTACTACAGTGTAACAACTGGAAAATGAATCGAATAAACTCGTTAACAAAGTCACCTACAACTGTTTCATAGTTCAATACAATGAGATACCTAACATTATTTTGAAAGATATTAAGCAAATTATATGGTAAGACAAGTAATTTATTTCATGATTTTATCAGCCATGTTACTTCCAAATCAATCCTCAAATAATTTTCAAGAATTATATATGAAGTTAAAAAACTAGTTAATAAAATGAAAAATTCTTATGACCTGCATCATTCAGTGTAAGGATGGTCAAAATTAATACCATACAGCTAAGGTTGAACATTACAATGAACATCATGCCACATGCTGCATTAATACACAGACAATAAAAACATACAATACCTGACCCACCAACATAGCGGATTATAATTTTGCTTCATATTCTACAGTCTATGGGTATGCCATGTGGAAACATCATGAAAGATACTGTCTTTCTAGTGCATAACCTTTTCATATAATTTATACAATCATAAGATCATAATGTAACACATTATACCTTCCCAATCAGCTGGCAACCTCACCCATATATGAGGGTTATAATCACATCTCACACACATATACATATGCAAAACAATCCCATGTGTCTCTGTCTCAGACACAAGCTACCAGCAATGAGCCTCAATGTTTCTGCAACATCTTATCCAGTAAGGTTTGTAACATTTAAACACAAAGTAATACCACAAAAAATGTACTTTCTCCCATGTGCAAACCACCTCAAGCAGTCTGTAACTTCATGGCAACTTAAGCTCTTTATGCACAGTTAGAATTTAGAAACTGCAATATAAAATTTTCAGTATAGTCCCCAACATTAAGACGCAGATAGTCTCCAAATTAAGGAAAATTCATTCAGATGATTGCCTAAAACAACTGCAATGAAATAAACTGCTGTGGAGGCCTCCCCATTAATTTAAAAATTTTCTTAAATGATGCTGCATTCTTCCTACCTGCAAAAATGGGCAGTAATGGAGGAAAGAACTGTAGAGGACAGAGGAAGATCCTTATAGAAAACTTGCTCTAAATAAGCCATGTTCAGATACAAAACTAATACACATTTTCACGAGCTCAATCTGAACAAAAACAAAATATTACACACACACACACACAACGAATACTGTCTTGTATCAATGTGAGCTGCATATCTTTTTAAATAGAAGTATCACTGAAATGACATCCCAGACCTCTATACCTCAGTTTAATCAAAAGGTGAAGTCCACAACCACCATTAAATTATGTAATAAAAATGCACTTACAACACTCCATCACAAAAATAAAAAGAATACAAAAAAGCCATTTACATGCAAATCCTCTCCAACAGGGCGCTGATTGATAAGCATGATCCCTGGAATAGCTTCCTTGGACCTGCCCTTGGCAATATCCCTGAACTCCTCTGTGTATTCCTGTGGATGTGAACAAACACACAACATGCAATCAGCACTAACTGTTCCTACCTGTCTCCATCTGATTTCCTTTTGGATCAGCATCACAATGAACATAAGGCTACAACTTCATGCTACAACTACATTTTAGATTGCATTCCTAAATAAACTAAAAGCCAACCATTCACAGAAGTTTAGGATTTTTTATGAAAAGTTACAGTTTTATGAACATTTATACCCAGAATCAGGAGTGATTAAGGCTGCATATCTGCAGTGACTTTGCTTAGCAGAGTTGTTGCTTCCAGACAAGTTCCAATTTACCGTAAATGTTTAATAAACACAGAAGATAGAGTCTCAAGTGTCAACTTTGTTACAGCCAAAATGTCTTTTAACAGCCTTAAAACATTGGCTACTATGAATATAAAGCAGACTGTCTTTCATTTTTTCCTTAAAAACTTCAAGCTGTTCCATATTAGAAGATATACTTGTTTCAGTCAGAATTGCTATCATCTTATACTGAATGGGCACCTACAAGTATGGACACAAAATAATAGCAAAACCCCTTCAGAATTAACCAAAAAATAACTAATAGCTGAGAAAAATTGCAGAATCCACAGTCAAGATAGGTGAAGGAGTGAAAGCTTCAAACACCCAAATAAATGAGGGAAACTTCTGTGAATATGTCAGTAGCTTTACAAAAACACAAAATATGTGACTTTAAATATACTCAGTTTGTCTAACCATAAATGTAATGCACTATAGACACGTTTGTCACATTTGGTTATTATTACTGTACTGTCTTGTATTGTGCCTCCACTGAGCAACACAGAGTAAATAATTCAGTTATATTTACACATGAGCTAATTATTCACGTACATGGTGCTGACCAAATTTACAAGAGAGTGACACAGCATGCAAGTTTTGTTAGCAACATTCATGCTTGTAAATTCATAACCAAAACGAGCTGCGACAAGTAAAAATTCAATAGATTAATCCTGCATCACATTCTCAACTCCTTAACTCAGTGAGCAGTTTTCTTTTCATCAAACATGTAAGAACATTTGAATCCAGAATAAAGACTGACATTCATATAAGAGTGATTCTGTCACAATGGGGCCAAATGTTTGAAATATCAAACACAATGAATGCTCTGAACTTATCTGTGTTTCTTAAGTAATAAAAGTAAGACAGCCACACTCGAAACTACACAGAGACAAGGCCCAACAGTCACATCATGTTAGTGACAAACATAATAACGTAGTCCATATACACAGTTTTCTTCCATACTACCAAATATCAATTCCCCAAATATAATATATGGTAGTCTCCCCACATGTACATAAAATTGGTATGGACAGGAACAAGGATGACACATATTCCATATTCTACTTCACAGCCAGTGTCTCAGGGATGCAAATCAGAATGTCATCTTTTGAGAACCCACGTTCGCATACAGAAACACAGGCAAGCAAACACCCCTGGAAATTAATTTTATATATATGTGAATATGGGATGAACAAGGAAATTCACTGCATTTTTAAGACATGTTGCATATTCTCTGTTTCATTTCCACAGAAAGCCATTTATTTCATAATTTAACTTTTTTTGTCCAATAACACTCAAATTCTGCATGAACCATGCATTAAAATTGAAATACCCACCCCAGCAGGATAAAGGCTAATTGCATAAATTAATGCTGTGCACCTGCACCCTAGTTAATTTTATTCTTAATTATGGATGTGCTATCCTTTTCACTATAAAAATAATCATACCCATGCCAGCAACAAAATTAAAAAGGATCACAATGCACAAGTATTTTATGAAATAAAAAACACACATGTATACCACAACAACCAACATGAATGCAACCAAAAGAATGTATTTTCCCACATAAATTCATTGTTTACCTCAAAGTATGGCCAATTCATGGCCATGTTAACACCATGTGTATTGGACCACCATTTCAAATCTTTTTCATGGTCTGCATTGTTTACTGTATGATAGAATTCTTCATAGATTTGAGGAAGACTGTAACAGAAAAGCACACTTAATTAAAATCTGCTTAAGATTCACTTCCCTATTCAAGGCCTGATACACTTTTAATTACTTTTCACAAATACTATAATTCTATCAACAACCTCCCTTTCAAAACCTCTTCCACAATTCACCACCCACCTGGTTAGATCATTCTTGTTTTTATATTTCACATCTTAATTATATAGGAGGGTCTCGTTTTACGACAGGGTTACATTCTCGAATATTTGGTTGTAAGATGAATCGTCATCAAACGAGTACTATTTAAGTGGTTTAAACTGAGATAGGTTCATGGGCCAAACAAATTAGTGAGTTTTATAATTTACAATATTTCTTTACATTATGACATACAATTTTAATTTAATGAATTAGGTATATAAAAAATTACACAGATAATTTAGAAAAATATCAACCAAATCACTTTTTATTTTGTTGAAGAAGGCCCAGGCCATGGTTCAGAAAACATAAAGAATGTAATGTTAACTCTTTTGATTTTTCTTCTTTTTGGTCTTTTTGATGGATGTCAATTGTGGAAAAATCACAATCAACTTAAAAGAACCGCACTACAATAGAGAAAGAAGAAAAACATGCACGTCAGAAAAGAGCTAGAAGTGCACTAAGTAGAGAAAGGACACTTGTGTTGTGACAGTGATGCACCACAAGTCGGGAGTGCTCGGTCCAACTCGACATGGGTCGTAAAAGTGAATCATCATAAAATGAACCATCACAAAACAAGACCCCTACTGTACTAGTAAACTGCAGTAACAGAAACCCAAAACTCACACTGGATCTTGCGAAATGTTGAGACATTTGTGAATATTAAACATTACTTCCTTGAAGAACTGCAACCTCTGTGCTTCCATATCTTGGCACTTATCAAACACAACCGTCATGTCCTCCATATACTTAGGATTATAACCGTTTATTTCATCTAAAGCTGCCTCATATTTCTCTTTAGCTTTCTGAACATCTTCTTTAGACTTCTGGACACGGTCTTGCATTTTCTTCACCTGCAAACACAATAATGTACATTACTATTATTACTACTGGTACTAGGTTAATGCTAGTTACCTATTGTGGTAATCTAACACTCATTCACACAATTTTATCACTTTTCAACAAAAACCTTGTAAGAGAAGAATAAATATTTATCATACTTATGAATGAAATTTAATTTCTTATACAATGTAAAAACATTAAGATTTCTGCTCAAGAAGTAAGAGCCACAGAAATGAAAGCTAAATATATCTTCAATTTGTGTGACATACGCTAAATAGTTTATAGATGATCAGTGCGAGCACTGTCAGCAGGCTGGAACCTATCTTATCTGTACAGAATTTCAGTCCACACATCTGTACGTATGGTGGATATAACTGTAGCCACAACACTATGTATCCTATCAGTAAGTCCTTGGAGAAGAGGTGGACAATGATGGAGCATAAAACCGTCCTTCATGTACCCCAGAAGAAGAAATCAGGTGGTGTACAATCAGAAGAACAAAGTGGCCTGGTGATATGATCACCTCTACTAATCAATTTCTGTGTAAACTTCGATTCAAGACAGCCTGAACTGCAATGTGAAAATGAAGAGGCTTCCTACAACGTGCCTTGCTGCAACAGCACTTAATTAGGACCCTATTCTTTAAAACTATCATGAGAAAGTCCTTGAACATGTCAAGATACAGTACACCAGTCACAGTGTGTCAAGCAACAAGAGCACGTTTTGTTGGAATAAAACACACAAGACACTGAACATAGGACTGTCCCTTGTACTTTCAATCACTGCTTGCAGAATTATGGTGCTCCAGACCCTAATGTTGTGTTTATTGGTGTGCCCAGATAGACGACACATGGCTTTGTCATTAAATATAATTTTGGCTGCAAAAGTCTGTATTCAAGTTCTGAAAGAATGTCACTGCAAAATGCATAGCAAACTTCTTGTCTTGGGGTGTTACATGCTGCAACAATTCTTGGTATTTACAATTTTAAATCTCAAACAAGTTACAGACATTGATGTCCTGTTGACCGTGGCATGTTTAATTGACACAATTTAACTCAGCTTCAGTGACTGATAATTTACTGGGGCTTCTCACTTTAAATATGTATCCAGGCTTTCTCAGTAGCTGACACCACTTGTAGATGGACATTTTTGCTGATGGTTCCCTACCAAAATACCTTCAAAATATGCTTTGCACAGTAACCACAAATACTGGTACATGATACTGGACCGCACATTCAGCTTTTTGTACTTGATCATATTAGCTAACTGAATACACTTAACTTAGTTCCTGCAATTTTCAGTTCATGAGCAATACTACATAAAAAATGTTTGCATTTCTCATGTTCACCCAGCACTGCAGTTCAAATATTTTTACAAGCCCAAGAAAAACAACTTCCAATATACACACACACAACAGAAAGCAATCAATAATAATCTGTCTTGTACTTTTTGAAGGTGTTCAAGCTGTGTGTGTCCCCTATTATTATTATTATTATTATTATTATTATTATTATTATTATTATATTGGTTATCACCTTTATACAAAATATTTACAATTATTCCTGAAACAAACCATGTTTCTAGGGTATACTGTGTTGCAGCTGTTCTGTATCTACTATTTCTGAGACATGTAGTGTTATTTCACATGTTAAATATGTTCTGTACTTTTTACATCATCATCATCATCATCATCATCAGATGGCAATATCTTGGCATGCGGCACACAAGTGTGAAGGGACGTATGTGGCAGGAGCCCATTGAGGAAACAAATCACCAATGCATAGCAGATATAATTAGATTATTACTCATATTTCAGAAATTCTTAGCATGGCTCTACTCCCAGTACATTTAATATTATTGCTTTGGTCTCGCCTTAAATCAAAATAAATACCATTCTCATATATATATATATATATATATAGAGAGAGAGAGAGAGAGAGAGATTGTATTAATTATAGGGGCATATCACATTTGCCAGTCACTTACAAAATTTTACCCAACATCCTGCTCTCAAGGTTAATTCCATATGCGAAGAAAATTATCGGGGATCATCAATGTGGCTTTCGAAGCAACAGGTCAACTACTGATCACATATTCTGCATTCGCCAAATACTTGAGAAAAAATGGGAATACAATGAAGAAGTTCATCAGCTCTTTATAGACTTCAAGAAAGCTTATGACACAGTTAGGAGAGAGGTCTTATATAAGATTCTCATTGAGTTTGATATCGCTAGGAAACTTGTAAGGTTAATAAAGATGAGTCTGACTGAAACATATAGTAGAGTCCAGGTGGGCAAGAATGTGTCTGACAGGTTCCCTATTAGGAATGGTTTGAAACAAGGAGATGCTCCATCACCAATACTTTTTAACTTTGCTTTAGATTATGCCATGAGGAGGGTTCAGGTAAACCAGGATGGCTTGAAACTAAATGGTACACATCATCTGCTGGCTTATGTCGATGATGTTAATATGCTGGGAGGAAGCATACATACTGTAAAGGAAAATGCAGAAGCTTTAGTGGCTGCTACTAGAGAGATTGGATTGGAAGTAAGTGCTGATAAAACTAAGTACATGGTCATGTCTCGAGATCAGAATGCAGGATGAATTCAGTGTGTGAGGATTGATAACAGTACCTTCGAGAGGGTGGAAGAGTTTAAATATTTTGGAACAACTTTAACAAATCAAAATTCTATTATGGAAGAAATTAAGAGCAGACTGGGGTCAGGAAATGCTTGCTATCATCCGGTGCAGAACCTTTTGTCTTCCAGGCTGCTATCCAAAAATTTAAAGATCAAGATATATAGAACTATAATTTTGCCTGTTGTTTTGTATGGGTGTGAAACTTGGTCGCTGACAT
>Ga0123352_10017171_pt1 | contig 11540 bp, 8 predicted proteins | sample TergutLab28metaG_FD_89700 | JGI IMG/M metagenome (GOLD analysis project Ga0123352, IMG submission 89700) | Labiotermes labralis P1 segment gut microbial communities from Petit-Saut dam, French Guiana - Lab288 P1 | ecosystem: Host-associated > Arthropoda: Insects > Digestive system > Gut ...
AATAAATTTAAGCAAGCATATATCGAAGTTTTTAGAACAGGTTCTATGATTCGAATTCTTTAAAATAGAATGAATCGGTGCGTATGTATGTACGTACCGGCGGGGAATGAATTGCAACAGACAGCGTACGAAACACAGCTGTCTTTTGAAATATTATATGTAATATTTACTGACAGACACAGCTGATTGAAACACAGTGCAAATATTTTCAAACACGACTTACTTTTTAACAGTAGGCAATTAGTACACAAACAAAATTTCTTTATACACTGGCAATTATTACTGCTTCTTTCGTGTAACTTATTTATACACGGAAATTTTAAGCTAGGAGGCTAATCCTTGACACAATTTACAATAACACTTTGTGTATGTAGACGGGCTGCCAGATTTCTGTGAGGAATGCAGTATTTGGTAGAGACAAGTATCATCACGGTGCAGCGCACATTACTGTGTATACGCTTTGCAATTATCTTGTTTGATTGCACAATGAAATTCACAGAAGTACGTTTTAAAATCACAGTCATGCATCTATAAAAAGACATCATTTGTTATGCATGACACTCGGCCTTTAACTGTTACTGTACCGTAAGTTAGATACTGTAGCTATATATTTTAAGGCATTCGGAGCGAATATTTTTTCAGATGGCAGTTTTGGAAATAGTTTTGCTTCATATGAAATAAAACTAATAAATAAAAATATAATAAAATAAAGAGATAACCCGATTTTCTACATCAAATATGAGAGTCACATCACAGAAAAAGTGACGCTCTGTTGGTAAAGAAAGGCGATGATAGGGCAGAAAATCTTGAGGAAGCATCGAGTACTTACCAACACACACACATGAACAATTGGTTATATAACATTACGGATTTGTGCTATATAACGACATATTACTGAAAAGCGCATACATTTAAACAAACAATAAATTATACGAACTATGTTGATTTATCTGTAACGTAAAATGTGTAAATAATATTTCGTTGCAGTTGAAGAGACTACTTCTACAGTACGTTTATTTTTATTTCACTGGCTTTTTTAATACTTTGAAGGTAGGGTTGAGGCTTACGTGTATTTATTGGTGGCGGTAGGTTAGAGGAAGTGGTGAAGTAAGTTCTTTAATAATATTTAATTATTTCACGTGAATTATTTAGTTAATGTATACTGCATATTTGACCACCTCTGTGGTCTAGTGGTCAGAGTTTCTGGCTACAGGTACAGAGGACCCGGTTTCGAACCCCGACGATGCCAGATTTTCTGAGTAGTACTGTGTCTGCAACGGAGTCCACTCAGCCTCGTGAGCCGCTTGAGGTCAATTGAGAAGCTACTTGAATGAAAAAAGTAGCGGCTCCAAGACTAGAAAACAGAGATTAACGGCTGTGGGGACCCGTTGCGCTGACTTCGTGAAGCCTCTCTATCCGCAAAAGTTGGCACTAACTTCGCCGACCGGCGGCGGCCGTTCTGTCGGTATAGTTCGCTTGCGGACTAAGGCCACGAAGTTAGTTACTGCATATTTAATATCTGCTTTAATATTGATTTATTTAGTTAGTTCGTAGTTTGTAAGGTTTAGGCTAGCTGTTTTTGGATATCAGGTACATGGTATAGTTTTGAGCTACTGATGATGGACGGAATAACATGGCGATATCTGGCGTGCGGAAACTGTCTTGCCACACAAATGATATCAGTGGGTGCGCACACACGGGCGACTGTAGCATCCTTTTCTGTTTGCTTAAGCAAGGCTGTCCAAGGCCAACAATTTTACTTACGTTATGGCGCTCAAAGAGGTGTATGATTGTAATATATTGACTGTTTGGAATGCATGCATTACAACTAGGCTTTTCTCAACCTGTGCACGAGACGGTTACTTTGAGTTGTGATGATACCAGAGGCTGTGTAACGCAATTTTGACTTCCTGATGATGAGCACATATGTTCGAAACATATAGAGTCATGAAATATACTTATTGTAAAGTATAAATTTTTTGCATCAATTTGGTTATTTACTTACATAAACATAGAGAGATGCAACACGGCCAGCAAAATTTCAAGCTTACGTATTACGTAATTACACTTCGAGTTTATGGAACCGAAGCGGTGACGTCATAGCCCACAATGCTTGAAAGAATGTTTACTTTGTAACTTGCCCCTCTAAGATCTAGAGATTGCAGATGATTCAGGTGTCAAACGAATCTTGAATATTAACCGGTTGTTACGAATTTAAATTGTTTAAACACCATATTTTTAAAAGTGACTATAATGCGTTTGAAATGCTGTACTGAGTTTAACGTAAAAAGAATTTAGTTTACCCTAGTAGAGTAAGACATTGGAATAAATATGATAACTTTAGCAAAATTAACTTTTTCATTTTAAACTACGAAGCAGCCGATATGTTTTTTTTAATGATAGTGTAACTGAAAATAGAATCTTTCTAATTCTTTAAGTACAAATATTAGTTGGAGTAGAATAAACGTTTATTTTATAATTTGTGTGGAACGTGTTATTCGATTGCCTAATATATCCCGCGATACTAACTCCCAAACTTTGTAAATGTCAGAAAACTTCTGACAGGTGTGATATTCTACCGAAGTATTTATTATTATAACCACTGCTAATACTCTCGCTACCTAAATCACAGTGCCATTTAGAAAGGCGTTAGCAATATCTAGCTAGTTCAAACTCGGACACCAGAAGCAGTAACACAGGTAGGACGAACAACCTCCCGTAGTGCACTACACTAATACATCCTTGCAAAATATGACGTAACTGAATTCGTGTGCGGAGTCTCTCACTCTCTTGCGCGGCAAAGCTTTACAAAACTCCAGCGAATTTAATCGCTGCTACTATTGTTACAGATGTTAAAATCGCTGGTGCACAGCCACCCTGAGCTGCTAAGCGCTTTAACCTTCATTAATCTGCCCTCATTTTGATGGAGGGGGAGTTGGGTTGGTTCTCCCGTACGTCTGTCACAGTAATTCGTCGCCGTTCACTTCCTTAATGTGTCTCGCTGTAAGGACAAACAGAATGGATACACGTGTGTAACACATGCGCACGGTACGTCAACATACACACGTGTGTGCGACACCTGTTGGTGCAGGTGTACTGACACTGAGCCCTCTTTACACGTGTACTGAAGTGATACCGCATCTCAAACCCCACTGCAGTTACCTGTAAGGATGACAGTATCAGCGCACTGCTGCACATTTTCACAGGAGGTGCACGGTACATAAAACACATTGCGGATGAGCACAGCAATCGAAAAAAAATTGGAAATTGAGACAGAACGAAACATTGAAATGAAGTGGCACCGTACGTATAACGTAATATAGTGGTAGGCTCGCGTAATCATTGTTGCCTTGGAGAACTTATAAATATTTAAAAAAAAGTTTGCGTGAGTCACCTAAATTATCCACCACGCACAGCGTGCTGTGGCCTGCCAGGTCAATATTATTTTCAACAGTATCATATAAATCGTAACATTTCTTAAAATATTTATTAAGCAGAATAAATGTGTCTTGTTTTCTGTACAACAAGGTTCGGGAAATATTTGTTCTAAGAATTTTTTTATCGAGAATTGATAAAAAATGTGTATCCGTCTTCAAGAAGAGCACTCATTATCCTTTGTCACAATTTAATGAAATTTGAATTCTGTCGAAAGATTTTCAAAGTATACTCTAAAGTAGAATTTAATTAATTACCCGTCCAGTGGGATTTGTGATATTCGAAATAAAAGTGACAGAACAGCAGGGAAAAGTCGAGGGTCATAAAGCGGCTGAACTGATGACTGAAATTAATTGTAGCTGCTGTGCAATAACTATGCTGTATCTGAGAACGACTAGATTTTCTTCAAATTCCTAATCAAACTCTGTGTGCATTTCGTTCTTTCATTACAGAAGAAAGAATGTCTTCACTTTCTTATTATAGACGAAGTGGCACTTTGGGAGATCTAGGCTTAGATGAGATGTTACAGGCAACGTTATGAACTGGACATAAAGATTTGCAATTCCAGTTGCTTTCGACTAAGTAAAATAGACATACCCAATTCCCTATGAAGGTTCTGCTAATTGAAACATAATGTCATTGACGTTCACAATTCTTTAACGATTTGCGATACTATACTCAATTATTTGCAGTCAACTGGACATTACTTCTGTTCCAATTTTTGGGGGGTTTGTGCGTACACATGGCGTGCTGACACTTCGCGTGACCACTGTGAGAGAGATTTTGTAATGGGTAAATTTGTAATGTTTTCAATTTGATACATATTTAAATAATTAATACGTGTCACGAGAGACAAAAAGTAAAAAGCGTTCTTTTGAACCTCAGCTGCAATTTGGAAAGTCTGGTCAAACACATTACACAGAATGTGGCGTGAGAACGCAGTTGTGTTTGTTGGCTCGCAAGCTATGTGAAATTGATAAGAATGTTTAGTAACGAAGAATGAAAGAAAGCTGCTAGAAAATTTCAGAATATAATTGGCACTTATGAGGGTAAGTGTTGATGTAAGTATATGACGTTCTTTGGCAAATTATTTACTTAGAACAAGGCCGGTAAAAGCGATGGCTAGAAAAATCCTTGTAATATTAACAACAGTAACATATTTCGGTAATATTCTTTGTGTTCTCAACAAAACTGCTAAACATTAAAATCTCTCCAGATATCATTCCATGCTTACCGCTATAAAATTACCATTTTCGCAGCAGATTACTGCCTTAACGTTCACAGTTCAGGCAGTCAACCACGTCAAGCTGTAAGCAATAAACACCAAATACCTAAAGACACACCCTCACCAAATTTCTGTACCAATCTGCACTGCAGCCAGCCCAAACTTTAATGTACATATCAGTTCCAGACACTCACACAGACTTCAAATATTGCCTCTCATTTAACTGCAAATTTTACACCAACGGAAATTTTTTATTTTGAATCATAGCCTGGGCACTCGATACAGGTGAGCTGTTAGGCTCACGTCTCGACCGCTTTATCGCCGTGGAAGAAGTGTAATTCATTATTGCCAGAAGGATGTTTGGCCCCAGAACAATCCTGCAAGTTGTTAAGAAGACAGAAAATTTTCACTCTTACTGGAATTCGAAATCTTGTGTCATCCAACTCGCATCCTCTTCTGTAGGCGAACTGCGTTCCATGGAGTTTTGTCCTTCTTTAGAAGCTAACTTGTTTCCAACTGGTCAAGGAAATCCCCCCCATTTTATGGAAAACGAAATTATATTACCGCATTCACAGGTATACTTCTAATTTCCGTATACTGAGCCAGCATGTTCCAGTCCATACCACCACGAATCAAATCCTTAAAATTCATTTCTTATTATCATCTCATTTACGTCTACGTCTCCACAGTGCTATTTTACCTGAGATTTCCCCACCAATATACAGTATACGATCAGATTTTCCCTAATCCATACGCCCTACAAATCACTCTCTTTCGTAGCGTGAAATAATAACACCGTATCCACTTTCTTGACTGTCTTAACCGACAGGTCTACCAACAGTCTTTGTTCATACTGTACACTACAAGGATATTAAACTGCCCACAATGCCAACGTCAAAGATTACATTACGCTGGCTCGCGTTCCAAGGTTAACATAGTAAATCTATTCAATTATGGATCTCCAACCACCACCCCAACTTGGTCAAACTCCAGGGTTATGACCAGCTGTATGGGGCGTGAGATTTGTTGGCCATCACTCGTCCGGAGTATCACCGTCATCGCTTGGCCGTCCCGCCCCCTCCGCAACCCCTCAATGCCTGCTCGCCTTCACAAGTGTCTGGGGCGCACGTCTTCTTTAATTAGAACGACGTTTCCTAGGCATAGTTGTGCTGTTTTACCTACGGGACGTTGAACTTCGTGGAAATTTCTCAGTTCTAGCAGATACTCCTTTGTCCAACGTTTCCAGAAATCGTCAGACAGTTTTTGTTTTAATCGAAGCTCTTTGGTCAGGTGCTGCCTCGCTGTATGCTCTGTTCCCGTGGCTATTGTGACTAGTTTTTCTCCATTCAGGAAGTACGCTGGAGTCAGTGCAACGGAAACTTCACCTTGCTTAATGGATCTCGAATTGACTGCGGGTTCAATGCTGTATAAATGGTGTTCAAGTGTTCTTCGGTGTATCTTGACGGCCCTAAAACCTTTCGCAGACAACGTTTCACAAGTGCCTATCATTCTCTCCGACCATCCTCCACAACAGGCCGCGCGTGGAGCTATATATTTCCAAACAATGCCATTAAGGGCCAGGAATTTGTGGGCCTCAAAGCTGAATAGCTGCTTGCAGAGTTCAATAAGCTTAAAATTTGCAGCTTGGAAAGTTTTTGCGTTGTCTGCATAGATAGTGTGAGGTAGACCACGTCTTCCAAAGAATCGCTGTAGAGCCATAAGTAATTTGACAGTTATCATGTTTGTACAAAGCACCAAATGCACCGCCCTAATGGTGACGCATGTGAAGAGGGAAATGAATGATTTACACATTTCGCTTCCCACCTTGATACACAGTGGCCCAGCAAAATCTATGCCAGTGGCGGCACATGGTCTTGAAAGTTCTACGCAGTCAGTGGGCAGTGGTGCCTCAATTTGCTGGCCACGTGGGTTCATCATCATTCTGCACGGAAAGCACGTGTGTAAGATTATTTTGACAGTTTGACAAGCCCTAAGGTTCCAGAAATCACTTCGAAGCTGAGACAATATAATCCGTAAGCCGAAGTGGTGCATTCTGAGGTGGGTTTGTAAAATGAGCAAACTCGTGAAGTGATGGGCACCGTCTGGTAGCAGGAGGTGTTGTTGGTCTCTATGCAGGTAGGCGCATTTTAGCCGACCTCCCAAACGAATAATTCCATTTTCCAAAAATGGGTTGAAGCGCGCTATTTTAAACCATCTTTGTAGAGGTAAGTTATTTTGGAGAAAGTGCAGTTCGGCGGTGAAGGCCTACAATTGGTCTATCTTCACCCAGTACATATGGCGTAGCCGTGAACTAAGTGGCTTTTAACTCACCAACGGAAATCTGTCTGCGCCGGGCGTTTCGCAAGAAACGATAAATCCAGGCCGTCGTGTGTACTAGTTTCCAATATGAACTCTACCTAGAAGCGTCAATAAGACTGATAGACGTGGTTGCTGTCAGGAATCGGCTTGGTTTCCTTTTCTCTTCGGGGATTGAGTGAGTCGTTGGGAAAGCTCCAGACAGGCAATCTTCCTTAGAACGTGCAAGCCATGCCGATCAATACCACCAGATATCCAAGGACTCTATTTGGTTGCCAAGAAATCCCCGTGACAGATGGTCAGCAGGTTTGCCCAAACCCCGACAATGCCTCCTCTATGTGGGATTCGTGTTTGTTTGTATCACCGTGACTCTGTTACAGACATCGTTCTTAAATATGTTTGGATCGCTGAGGATCCAACCCAAGACCACATTGGCTTCCAACCATAAGATTGCCTGATTGATAACGTAATTCGTCGCTCTGCAAAAGTAATGCAATAGCCGTGTCACCACCATTGTCGCCAAAATCTTCAATCGCGGCAGGGTCATTCTCTTGAGGGGTGCTAGCCTGTTTTTACTACAGGCCAAACGGATCACGGTCTTGTCGTCTTTAGTCGAACGAATGTACAGGGCTGCCCCATATGCCCTTTGCGAAGCGTCACAGAAGATGTGTACTTGGAAGTTTCCTCTAGAGGTGACTAAAAATTGGGGAATGTGCACCCGTGATAATGAGGTTAGTTTGGTTACCAAAACGCTCCACCGCACCCGAAGGTCAGAAGGCAGGAGTTCATTCCAATGAAACCCCCTGCACCAGGTGTCTTGGAATAGCAGTTACCCAACAACGGACCCAGGAGAGTAAAAACCCAGTGGATCGTAGAACCTAGCCGTGGCTTGCAAGAGCTGCCTCAAGGTAGTGGGCCACTCTGGTAGATTATTACTATTTGCCTCAAAATCAAAGAAGACACAATCGGTTTCTTTGTCCCAATTTACGCCTAGAACTTTTGTTTGAGTCTCGATGTCTCGGCCTTCAGCTCTCCAGATGGCTTTGAACTGATCCGAGTTGCTCGCCCAATTCGCCAAAGGTAAGTTGATTAGTTTCTTGATTGCCGTCAATTCATAGTATATGGTGATCGCTTCGTTGTCATCCTCTGCACTGGCCGCGAAATCATCCATGTAAGTTTTACTGTCTATAAGTGGCGATGCCGTGGAGAATGCGATGTTGTGCCTATCAGCGTGTTCCCACACTAGTGTGGATAGTAAAAATGGGCTACATGTAAGGCCGTATGGTAGGCGGGTGAAGGAATAAATCATGACTTCATCCGTCGTATGGTGGTGTCTTTCATTATCCTGCATGTTTTTGTACCAGAAAAAAATGGTCAAGTTTCTGTGTCTCTCATCTTGGGCCAATTGAATGAGCGTCTGTGTGATATCGCTGACGATGGCTGTGGGGTAAGTCTGAATCGGAGAAGAATCGCGAAGGTCTCAGGCGAAAGATCGGGTCCCATCTTTGGCTCCTCTTTGGTAGAATGCGCATTATTTTCCTTAGAGGACAAGTCGGAAACTATCCTCCACTTAGTCTTACCGTGCTTTTATTTCTTCACTGCTTGATGTGAAAGATGAAATAATGTGCTCTTCATGTCATCGGCAGGAGCGGCTTCCACTTACCCTCTCGTGATGTAATTTAGTATTTGATCGTGGTACATATGTTTCAATACCTTATTGCTTTCATGTCTCTTTGCCAAGTTGTGAAGACGTTTCTCTGCGTTCGTCTTGTTAGTCGGGAGGGAAAACTTATGCTTCCTTGCAAGGCATGCTACTCGGCGTAGATCTTCCATATTGAAGGATGTCTGGGACTCCTCAAGTAGTTTCGAATCATCAACGCTTAATGATCGATTGTGGTTTTCGGATATCCCGATTGTCTCTAAATCCTAAAAGCGCTTGAAGTCGTCTTCCGAGTGCGTGAATTTCTACTCTAAATTAATAAAATTCACCGCAGCTGATTTCACGTGTGTTCCGGACCTGTTGCCCTTAGTATCAAACCGAACACGGTAGGAACTCTTACGGCCGACATAGGGATACGTATGGGCGGATTGTCTCACACTGTCTTCTAATAGTGATCGCCTGCAATGCGGATCTCCCCCGGAACGTCTTCCTGTGAATGAGTCTTAGGATCAGCCAGATGAAGTTTGCGGGCGTGAGCTGAAGTCTTAACGTCTTGTGGAACAGCTGGCTGGGCCGAAAGCGAGTGAGTGCTCTCGTAAGCAGTGATAGTAACCGCAGAATGCGTCCAAACTCCCTTCATATCAATTCTGACAAGTCTACGCTTGCTCAAATGGGCGGATTGTGACTCGAATGCACAGACAATTAGTTCCCTTTCGCATATGGCCTCCAATTTTAAGTCGTCTATCAAGGATGCCGCGACAAAGCTTGACTGGCTTCCTCCATCGAGCACACAGCGAATCAATCTACTCAACCCCGTGGACCCCGTGATACAAACTTGCGCGTTGTATAGGTAAGTTGAAGCAGGCAAAGTGACTTCTATTCCTCCTACAGAAGTGAAGTTCGTTTTAGTCGCTGGCACCTCAGATTTGTTCCTTTCGTCACAAATAGTTTTATGATGTGACTTCTTGCATTTAGCACATTTTGCCTTACCTTTCTTTCCACAGTTCAAAGCGTTATGCCCCCAATTGAGGCAGAGAAAACACTGGTCTGCTTTTTTTTAGCCATTCTATTCGATCGGCGAGTTCCGTGATCTTTGTACAATCTTGAGCCCAATGGCCGCGTGAATCGCAAAATGCACGAATCGTTTCCGGTCTTTTCGTGTTCTTCTGTTCTGACTCTCCCGACTTGCCGTGCAAATGAAGCGTTGCCGCAGTGGAAGTGTAGCCTGATAAGCTGGAAGACTCGACACGGATCTTCTGTGTGGTGACAGCTCCGTCCACTTCTTCACGTAGGAATGCCATTAACTTAGAATATCCCCTTCTGAAATGCCCTCCCGCTTGGCGTGAACGTTCCAGCGGCGACATTTGTCATCGGGAAAAGTGCGGAGTACTTTCGGTGCAAGGACTCTGCCATATCCATTTACACCTTCCCCTATTGCGCGAAGCGCCTGAAGGCGCCGGTTGCATGCAATGTACGTCGAGATAAGTGCTTCTGTGGTGACGTATCTAAATACTTTTACATCCTCCAAGTAATCCAAGTGGACCTGAATAATCCTATTCTTGTCACCGTAGCGGGCTTCAAGAATTTTCTTCGTCTCATAATACGTTTCAGCGATCACCGCAATTCCCTCCACTAAGTGATCCGTTTCTTCTTCTATGTAACCCCGCAATAGAATGTTCTTATTTATGCTCGTTAGTAACTGTTTAAACTGTTTCCAAATAAGCGCCCATGTCTCTAAGTCTACAGAAAATGACTCGAGCTTAATCGCGGGTAAACGTATTGCTGCTGACGGAGAAATCGAAGTCACATTTGCCGCAGCCTCGCCGGCAATGGTTATTGTGACATTAGCTGTTGAAGTTGACAATTGACTTTCCATCTTATGCGAAGTTCGTAGGATGGCTCGCTCTCTTATTCACTGTCGTCCAGGAGTTCGTGATTCTCATCATCCAGGCTAATTAGTCGACACAATGTCTCGTGGTGCCTCTCCTTGTAGTACTTGTATTCTTCTAGTGTTGTAGTATCCTTACTCTCCATATATCCGTGACGAAGCTTGTGATTTTTCCACGTTCCCCCGCGCGTCTTGGCCTCAGATTGTGTAGTCTCTTGCCAGCATCAGCGTCTTGCATGGCAAGCGCCATGCGAGCTTCCCCTTTAGTGTTTATTGTTCTTTGTGTGTTGCTGTAATTTGTCTGCTGTAGTGTTGGCAGAGAACATTTAAATGAGTGGAGCGGAATTATGCGTCTGCCTTATCGACTGAGCCGCTAGCTGTCCAATGTTTACTTCCGGTTGACACCACTAGATGTCAGGATCATGTATATATTGGTGTGAACTTGCTAGTGTAAAATGTTTAAAAAGAGAAAACAATTACTAGAACCTAGGAGCATGCATCTACCAGTAACTGCCGTTAAACGTCTGCTCAAGTGTTGTCACAACTTCACATGAAACTATAAACAAACCATGCAATTTAGTACGTGTTTTCGTAATATTGTCCGATGGCACTTAGCTGGTCAGAATGTCCTCCAGAGTGCTTGGCTGTGACGTACTTCCAAATGCTGGCACGATTACTTCCTAGTTGTGCAGCGTAGACGAAACATGTGACGTGAAACAAAACCCTTCAGTTCCCGGTGTACAGGTAGTAACCATTTCCCAAGAAGATCCCGAGTTGTTCGGCACCAAATTTATGTCGTGAGTAACGTGAAATAGCAACACCGTATCCACTTTCTTGGCTGACTTAACCGACAGGTCTACCAACAGTCTTTATTCAGACTCTACACTACAAGTATATTAACCGCTCAGCGTGGAGTGACGAGCACTGCTCGTCATGGCGAAAACATCACCTGTCGTGGAGTGACGAGCACTGCTCGTCATGGTGCACGCTGTCACTCATTCGGCTATATCTCGACA
>Ga0123352_10017173_pt1 | contig 11540 bp, 9 predicted proteins | sample TergutLab28metaG_FD_89700 | JGI IMG/M metagenome (GOLD analysis project Ga0123352, IMG submission 89700) | Labiotermes labralis P1 segment gut microbial communities from Petit-Saut dam, French Guiana - Lab288 P1 | ecosystem: Host-associated > Arthropoda: Insects > Digestive system > Gut ...
CTATTTTTTTTTTTTTTTTTTTTTTTTTAAAGTGGGGAAATAGTTTCGGGGGTGGGTTTTTTTTTAAAATTTTGAAAAAGAATTTAAGAAAAAGTGTGGGGGGTTTTTTTTAGTGGGGGTGGGGGGGGGGGGGTGTTACACATCTGATTGCAGAAACTGAAGTCATAATAACAGCAGCACAAGATTGGGCATTAAAAACAAAATTTCATGCAACAAAATTATTACAAACAAAAAACAGACAGCAAATGCAGCCTGTGTCAAAAATATGATAAGGTGATACACCACTAGTGTAAGCATATACCAGAATTAGTAGAAACACGTCACGAAGATAAGGTCTTACGAAATCAACAAGGGCAGACAGCAGAACCATCCCTAAAAAGATACTGGGCACACAATTCATGATAATGAAAAACAAACATATATGTTAATGTATGGTGCAATTTCAGGAGACAGAAATGTGATCAATAAAGAAGTCAAGAAGATTCTGAAATATCAAGACCTTACAATAGAAATAGAGTGCATATGGAATGCAAAAACAGAAATGATACCTCTAATAACAGGGGCAACTGAACCATACCAAAATCATTAAAAAAATACCTAGGCAACATAATAGGAAAGCATAAAATCTCAAGGATCTACAGAAAATGGTCATACTGGACAGTGCACACATACTTTGGAAAGTACTAATGTCAATGTACACAATGCTCAACATGGACAATAATATGACATTCACCATAAATTGCAACTACAAAACAAATGCTATACACAGGAGAGAGTGGAGCATATTAGCACAGTGGGTATGTTTGAACATTTTAAATCACATGGTTATTTTGAAATTTTTCAGAAAACCACCACTACTGTAGTGTGGGAGAACCATAAGCCTTTCATGTCACACAGCGCGCAGTTGAGATGCACAGTTTGCCTGGGAGTGATGCAGCTGTTGTTTATTTTTTGGTATAAGTATTAATTTTGTAGCTGTCATGCATAAGCCTGCAGTATTTTCTCATAGTATTCTGTAAATAATTCTTGCACAGTGTTGAAGAGGTGAGTTCTTAAGCCATCATTCACATACTTAAGGAAGATGATAAGAACAACCAGTGAAGTATGTGTAATATTACATAAAAATATCTCGAGGGACATGTCTGAACATGGGGGGGGGGGCATGTTCCAATGGCCGTAATGTCGCACATCTTTTATGAATCACATTATATCTTGTGGATATATGATCTGTAAAGAAGGAATCAAGCTGAAAACAGAGAAATGTATTTAAGACTGTAGTACAAAGCAAAATACAGAATAAATTATTCTCAAATCCTACAAATAATTAAATTTGTCATTGTTGTCAATGAAAAGGTAGACTACAACCACGTGGCATATGTGTTTTCTGTTGGGTTTCTTCCGCATTTTAGTAAAATATTCGTCACTTCTCCACCGCACTGCACACATCACATACAGTCTCTTGATATTGCTGTCATGGGGCCCTTTAAGACAAAATATGCTGTTGCACAAAATGACTGGATGATGGTCAATACTGAGGAGAAAAAAAAAATCAGTATCCATGACCTCACAAGTGTAATCGCCTCTGCATATCCAGTTTCATTTCTCATGAAGAATATTTCAGTTGGGTTTCAAAATTTTGGTGTTTGGCAATTTTCAAGAAATGCTTTTAGTGATGAAAATTTTAAAGTGGTGGGAGTAATGAACCCTCTGTTCTAACAGCATAGTTGGTCAGTTTTGACAACATCATCATTGGCACAAGTAGGTAGCTCTTTGGGAAAGAAAGTGATTCCACAACAGGTTCATCCATATCCAAGGGCTGCACCCAACATAAGCAGAAGTGGTGGAGGGGTGCAGGGAAAACAAAGAATTCTGACTCTGCCACCTGCAAAGGAACGTCTTCAAGATCTTACTGCCAAGAGAAGACCAAGTGGGACTCCCAATCCCCAAACTAGGAAGAAAGTCGAAACATGTGTTACAAAACTGTCTTTACAGACTCTGACAAGTCTGATTAAGATACTATCACACACAAAACCAGCAAATTTACAGAGGAAGTGATCGTGATGATGATGTGGACTGCAGTACCCAGCCACTTGAGCCAAAACAATTTTGTACTGCTAAACTTAGCAACAACGAAGGGAGACAGTGAAGTATTTTGTTGAGCTGATCCAAGAAACAGGGAATGATGGTTACGACACCAGACTGTTGAGGAAGTGACTCATGTGTCGATATTTTGTTTCCCAGAAACTGAAGACACTGCAGTAATAGATCCCACTGACATTATTTTGAAGTTGCCATATCCAGTGGTTACAGGAAGCAATTGTAGAAATGTCACTATGATTTTTGGCATGAACTTGTCAGTTACAAAGTTAACTAAGGCTGATGTTTCTGAAGTTGAGTGCAAATGTTTCTGCCATCTGAGGTGAAGTGTCAAACAATACTTTTATACTGTCTTAAGTTTACGTATGCTTGTCACGTGGTATTTACCCTTAATAACATGTTTCTTCATGAGAATAATACATTTTATTTTGTAACAGTTGACTTTTATGTTGAAAATTGTGAATGTTCAAAGGTGCCCCCTAGGTGAAGCAGCTTTTAAAAACATTCAGGGGTTACTACAATGGGTTCTGTATTTAAAATGAGCCACCATGGGGATTTAACATACTACTTAACAATAAGAGAAAATATCATAGTGTAATTTGCTTTTTGTTACAATCTATTACTTTTAGTTTACAATATAAAGATTAAAAATACACAAACAAAAAATGTTAAAATGTGCCCTCTCTCCCCTACCCTAGAAACATGGTTTGTTTCAGCTATACAATTATAAATATCCCATATAAATATGTCAACAACAACAAGAAACTAAAATACAAGAGCTTATATTAATATACAATGAATATGGAACCTGAAATATAAGATTATACCAGTAAAAACTGGAGCCACTGGAAAAGAAACAAAAGGTTTAAGGAAAAATTTGGAAGCCGTACCAGGAAAACATTCAATAGATTCACCACAAAAGACAGCTATACTTGGAACATCACACATAAAGCAGACAATACTCAGTCTGAAACATGAAGCCTGAGTGGTGGGTATCACTGTTGGTGCAAGAGAAATACCAGGAAGAAAAGGCACGTGACAAGAGACGATGACGACGACGATGACAACAACAACAACAACAACAACAACACAATAATAATAATAATAATAATAATACACTTCTATTTATTAATGTGCTGCAACAACAGCCACGAGGCTAATCAGGACAGTAGAGGAACGTAAGAGAAAATACATGTAGTAACCAAAAACATAACCACATGAAAAATTATGAAAAATAACAATATGAACATAACAAATTTTGTACCCATAGTTAGCATAATTAACAAATATCAAAACAGGCCTTCCATTGAACACATTAATATCACTACCAACAGCATAAGCCACCACAGTGCATCTAGTGGAAGGGTGGTTGTGACACTTAAGGTCAACATTAAACGAAGTCAAATCCCCAAGATTTTGATTTGGCACAAGAAGGCTGAGAATTTCCAAACGGGTATGGCAACATTTTGAACCACTGGAGACATTCAGCAAAAAAAGTGTGTATAGGTAGCCTCCAAACACTTTAAGTAAGAAATTTCCAATAACTTGGACACTGATATATAACTACTGTAAGCGAATGAAGAAATGACAATGACAAAGAGATAAGAACTTCTGGTGGATGTACTTAAGCTTACAGGTAACAGCAGAAGTAAACATATTCAAACTTTTGTGTAACTTATGTGCAATATAGCAAAAGAAGGCTCTGTCAAGAAGAAAAGAAGAAGGTTACCATCTACATTAATCCCAACAACCTAAATGCTTAAGAAAATATGTGATGCACCTGACAGTGAATATGCAGTTTCAACAATCCACAAGCTCTCTTAGATTTTTAATGCAGTCAGTGCATGTAACAGGAGCTTCACACAACTGGTAATTGAAACTGAGCAAGCTAGTTTTTTTACAGAAAGAAATAACTCGTAGTGAGCCAGAATGTTAAAACAGGTAAAGCAGAATAGGAAAAATACAGAACTGGCATTGCAGCAATCCAAGAGATAAATAAGATGGAGGGGAAGTGGAATGTTGGATACAGGGAACTTCATATTGATGTACAGTGGTAATGAAAGTGTATTGAATGACTGGGGGTGATAGATTTCTTTTTTTAAGGTTCTGATTTTATTTCTCACTTTTGTATCATATTTTACATACACTGTTCTCACTACTGCTTTCGCATGGGAAATGGTAGGTTTAGTCAGCGGATCTGCTTAGCAACAAGCATCGAGCAATGCCGCGTCATATCAGATGATCTTTTCAACGAATTGTAAGATTGCTATCAAGGACTCCTGATGCTGACGACATTTGAGTGGAGTCCTCAAACTTATATGTTAACCTGGTGTTACTAAGCAGAAGCGTCTTTTGGTTCCTGGCGCTCAACAAGATAGCTTGACTTTGCAGAATGGTCACCTCCATGTCACAGTGCAGAAAGTTGAATATTCAAAGTTTTATTATTGGGTGATAATGCTCATCCACATTACAGCAGGTAAGCTGCTGTGGACTGATGTATTATAAATTGTGATTTTTTTTTACTTTATTAATTGCATGGAACCACAGCAGATTTAGGCCCGGCTTGGAAATTACACATAACTTTGAAACATACTTAGGGGTTGCGACTATTTTATGGGAATACATTTGCAAATGCTGTAAGGGACAATAGGAACTGTTACTGTAAATATTGTTTTGTAAATTTTGGTAGCATTACCCTATGCATTAGTTTATTAGTCAGGTTGTTAGCAAGCAATAGGCCTTAGAGTCAGAATAGCTGTGATGAAAGGCAGTCAACATTCATAAAGTGCACATAGTTACACAACTTGCAGGAGTCCGACTAAGTGAATTCCAACTGCTACAACATCCCACTTACCTCCCTATCACTTTGCCATGGCATATGCAGCTAGGAAGGTAATATACATACATTCTGGTGCCAGCAAAAACTATGGCCCCACCCAAACTCGGGCAAAGCTACCCAAAATAGTAGTGGTCAGACTACTCCGGCCATTATAAAAGTAACACTTCTGTAACCGCGAACTGTGGTCTTCTGGGTTATCACACATCAAGTAGTGGTAATGTCTTACCGACGTTTCAGGACAACTATCGGTCAAGAATCAAGCTTTTGGATTCTTGACCCCTTGAAGACAGGACTGGTAAATTGTCCTGACACAACAGTAAGAAATTACCACTACACGCAGCGTAATAACCCAGAGGAACGCAGTTCTAATCTACTTCATGGAGGAAGCTTGAAATCACACACTTTGAACTGGTTTTATAATTACCCGGAAGCATAAACAAGCTCTTATGAATTCTGAGGTGGTGGATGACAGAATATGCTCCTTGAGAGTGAGAGGGAAGTCCTATAACTTTACAATAACTTCAGTACCTGCACCTACAGAAGAAAAAAACAAGCTAGTAAAGGACTCCTTTAAGGATAAACCTAATCAGATATCAAAGAATTCCAGCACATTACACAAAAATTATAGTGGGCAATTTTAATGCAAAATAGGAAGGGAAGAAATTTTTAAACCAGTTATAGGGAATTGGAGCCAGCATTACATATCAAATAAGAATGGGATCAGTAATTGATTTTTCCACTGATAATAATATGATGATAAAAAGTACATACTTCCCACACAAAAACATACATGACAAGACTTGGCAATCCCCTGAAGGAAAAACTAATAATCAGATTTACCATGTAATGGTAGTTGGAAGGCTTGTGTCAAGCATTATGGATGCAAGAAGCTGCAGAAGTGCAGCCTGAGACTCAGATCAATATATAGCTTGAGGATGTACAAAGAGCTTAACAATTTCAAAGCATGAGAAAGCATGAAATTTTGCTGATAATGAGGAAAAGTATCTAACATCTGATGAAGAATCTCAAGCAGAGTGCACAAGAAAACTAACATATGCAAAGCTATGTCTCATTTCAACACGGAATTACACTGACAAGCTGAAGATAAAGTAGAGACCCTTCGAGAATTTAACGAAGAAGAAGCGCAGATAATTTGACAGCAAAACACTCAGTTTTGAGCAGAGTGAAGCGCCGAAATGACACGGGAAGAACGCATCCAAGCTCAAGAAATGAATGCACCACACCAAAGAGCATCAAGAACGAGGCATGCACTATGTCACCACGTCAGTACATTACTACCTGATGAAACAAGAATGCCAAGCTCTGCCCAGTTGTACATTTTCAATAGAGATGTGGAAGCACAAGTCAATATGTGATGCTGTATTGTGGATGGCTTTGATAGGGAGATAGTGGCAACAATCCAGCATATCCAAAGTCATGTGAACTCATTCATCCAAGTGTTTCTGCAAGCTGGCAAGTATATAATAAATCCGGATGTTCTCAACATTTGACTGGTGTTTCATGAAGGTGTGGGAGTTGATTTGCAAACACATAATCACCCAATGTGTGACAAGGTGGCCACCATTTTACTTGATGATAATATAAGAGCAAAACGAGACATTATTTTGCACCAGCATGGTAGGGGGTGATAGCAAATTAGCTACACGCACCTGGCATATGATTCATTGCACTTCCCATTACTGCTCCCAAATGGTGAACTAGGTTGGCATTTAGCAGTTTGGTATCAAGGTGATGCCACAAGCCATAAAACAATAGTGTTTCAGGTCGTCAGTTTGCTGCATATGGACTCTACATCAAGGCCAATGAGTACTCATTGCTGCATTGTGCTGCAAGCTGAGTTCTGTGTGAGGTTTCCGCACTAACTTCCAAAATGCGTAGGCCTATCCTACCTGGATTGCTGGGCACCATAAGAGTGGTTAGTATACTATAAAGGCATTTAAGGGTGAGTTCTCACACTACAGTTAAAATTAGTTATATAAATCAGTTAGCTAAGTTTTTGTAACTTAATGTTTTATACGAAGCCTGATGATAGCCCATTAGGGCCAAAACATGATGCATCATTACTACTACTACTACTAACTACAATTCAGTTGTCATTCAGTGACAGTAGCCCTTACACTAATACAGACAAAACAAATAAGATTAAATACACATATTACCAAAACACCCACGCATTACAAAACAAGTTAAAACAACCACAGTACAAGATATCCCCAAATGAAATAGTCACGATATAATCAAGTACCCTCAGTATAAGGTTACCCTAATGTACAAGGCACTTTTCCCCCATGAAGCAAAACAAGGTACTGTTTTAACACTGCAGTTGTGTGTGACAATGTTTTACTGACATTTACAAAACACAACAGTATGTCACACATTAATAGTGTCACTGTTTTAGTGGAACTTACTTTTCCCAGCAACTGCCACACGTGCTCTGCCACATGAGGACATATTGGGGACAGGAGAACAGCCTGCACCTCAATGAACTGTATCACCAAATCCTTGTTCATACCTTCCGTTAATGTAAGTTCACGGTACTTATCCCTTGAAGCTTGCAACTCATAGAAGCCGGTACGTAATGCTTCCTTAAACAACATCCTCTGGTAGTTGTCATCAGTTTCACATATCTTCAAGTTTATTTCACTGCATATAAAATCTTTCATTAATGTTCATAATAGTACAATAAAGGTTCTGTAATTAGCTGTCTCATACAATGTGAATTATAATTTCAAGCACTTTCTTCTAGTAAAAACACAAAATGATTCAATTATGCACCAGTTCTTTGTGTTATGTTACAAATGTGTCAAAAAGAGATTTTGTTAGTGGCAACTGAATATTGGGAGAACTACTAAGAACTAGATAAGGGCCAGAATTTTCTACAGTACACTGATTTCTTCCTTGCCATTACAATATAAAACACTAATCAATTTGCATAATGCACTAACATTGCTACTTGCACCTTCTGACTTACAACCCCATCTCAATAAACAACGTGGTATTTTTGTATGAAATGCAATTGTAAGACCATATAATTTTTGACTGCTTCATAAATCCAAGAGCTCTCTCTTTGATGTCAAGTCTTTTCTCATTCTTGGTGAACTTGAACGTGTCAAGTCACCCTGTATGTTACATGTCTTTCAATCACTACAGATAGAAGGGAGAAGCTATTGTTCCACATATTAAGTTACACTAAAAAATTTCCATGCATAAGTGTGGATTATTCAACATGCTGTGATATTGTGTATCACTAAGGAAGCAACGCCAACTGCGATGCTGCTAGCCCTAAATAACGTTGTTTCAGTAGAGCCAAAGAAGAAATATATTCTTCACTCTATTACCACAAGAAAGGGCACCTGCTGTAAGAAACTGAAGGTGCCTCAAACACCTTTTAGAGAGACTTGCTCATTGCTGAAGTTCTGCAAAATACATGGATTTTTTTTTAAATGTATCATTGTAAGCTTGGAACATTTTGACTGACAACATGCAGGGAAGTGATCACTGCCAATCCAACCTGCCAAAAGCAGGAAACCATGTACTTAATTCAATGTACAGCAGTTATTATTGGGGTTTACTCACAACATTTGGAGGGGGTGGAACTAGTCTCCTTTGGGTTGCTGACAGGGGTTGGGCCTTACAAATATACTGTTCATTGCATACTAAAATTCTGCTGGTGAAACTGAAAGCAACATGTTCTGATGCATGTATTCCATGAAGACGCAAGTTCACAAAATTCAGCTTTCCTTCACGATATGTATCTTAGAATTTGTGACCAATAGTTTTCTCATATGGATACAAATGCAGCAGTTTTGATTCATTCTGTGCTGTGAGCAAAGAACACGCATTTGCTGTGCAAGTGAAGTCAGTGACTGTCTTGGATATGTTTCCAGTGTAGCACCAATTTTGTCAGTTTCTCCTCACTCAGCATGAATCTGCATGTTCTCTTACTGTCTACAACAGCGATTCTCAAGCTATGTGTTATGACAAACTGATGTATCATGGCAGTTTCTGGGTGTGTTGCAAGGCTCTGATCACCCAAAACACATTTCACTAGGTAAATACTACAATTATCACAGCAATGTTGATTACTGAACTGCATAACCTCAAACTCACATTTCGAGAGCGACAGAGAAGTCTTCAGCTTGTGTACATGTGCATCATGTGCAGTCAAAGCACTGCATAGCTTCTGAAGTGATATGCATATTACTGCAACAAGCATATTGATGTGCCCATGGTACAGGGAGAGGCAGAACAGGAAAAGACACAGAGATGGCAAGCTTTGCTCTGCTTGCTTCTTTTCAAGGTTTTGGCAGATGACATGCTGCAGACTGTCTTCTCTTCAGTCTGTTCATGATTTCGTCACTCACAGGATGCAGACAGGCCAATTGCGGCCATAGCCTACTAGTGTGTAACACACGTGAACGTCAGTTTTCAAGTGTGTTATGGAAGACAAAAGACAAAGAACCACTGGTCTAGAACGTAATCCACTGCTTCATACCTTCTCACATATTTGTAAATTGTTTACCCACCTGGAGAAGGGGCATTAGAAATCTTTCATCTGGATTTATAACATTTCTTGTAGGAACTGCAGTTAGCACACATATAGTACAAAAACATGTTTTACTCTGACAGAACAGACACAGCAATTGCAGGGAACAAACTCTGCAATAAGCAGTGTGGAAGCAAACCAGTCAGTGGACTTTGCACATAACACATGCCAGTCAATTTAAAGTAAATGGCAAATGTGGACACACAAAATAATGACCCTGTATGAACATAATGAGCATAATGCTTGTAGGTCAGTTCAGACTTCTTGTCTGCAGGAATTTGTGAAGTTACAGTTCACAGTGCAGAAGGTATTTCATTTTCAGTCTGTACTGCTGGTTTAAATTTGCATTTAAAATCAAGGCAATTGTACATTCATGTACACTGCAATACAAAGGAATATAAAATGTACAGCTCTTGCAGAAAGTTTGTTAATAAGGTGTCCTCTTCATTACTGTGTATAACTCAAAAAAAGAGTAATTTCCATTAAGCAGAGTTAAATTACAATTCCCTTGTAGCCTCTTTGGTAGGTTTCAACACCTAACTACTAAGACTTCAGCCTCTGTTCATCTACACTTAAGTAATCCATTGTGGATGATCTCTAGTCTACAAGTATAGGCAGAAGATTCTTCTGCTATGAAGATGGTGGCAGCAGGCTTCTCAAAAATGTTGGTTTAAGTAGTTACCAAGTTACATAACATCATATACCAGAAGACACCAATATTCATGGCTGCTATGTGAAAACCTCAAGTCTTACATAGTTATTTGAAACTCTTTAAGTGGATACTGAAAAATCAACATCTGAACTGAGTCTTAGATTTTGTCTCCAGCTGTTCTCTAAAGTGTGAGACATGCACATTTCTGTTTTATTGTGTAGAAGTAATCAGTTATAACACCACACATTTCTCATTTTATATTAGTCATCCGGCCTTGTTAAACAAGATTAAAATCTCAATGACAGTCTTGATAATACGCACTGTATGATGTACAATGCCAACATTTACATTCAACATAATACACAGCCTGAAGTTATATACACACAGCACTAAGCAACAAACACAAGAGCCCACATAATATCCCTACCAAAAGGCTGATGAATTCAGTCCACAGTCTCACATTCCATTCAAGTAAGTTCCATTTTAATATGACCATCCCAAGTATGCCTACATCACTTAGGTTTTCTAAATAATATTCTGTATATATTTCTCATCTCTCCATGCATGTTACCTGTCCTGCCATCTCATTTTTGAATTGGTCATGGTATTTTGTGTAAAGAAAGTAAAAATTACAGCAATGAACACATTAAAAGGAAATTATAATTTGCTGTGCATGTATGAAATGGCGTTTTGTACAGACTGTAGTAACCCTTCAACCATAATGCTTCTTATGAACTGCTAAGCATGACTGCAGGGTTTTTCCTGCCCGGTTTACAGTTTTCTTAAGACAGGAACCTTACTGCTAGCACAAGATTCCAAAGTTTCTTCATTTCTTTCACAGATGGCACTGCATGGTACTTCACTGCTAGCACCCAACCCATTTAAAACTGGGTAAGGAAAAGAATTTTGCCACTTAAGAAATCTACACATATTACTAATAAAGCAGTGAATAATATTAGAACATACTAGTTGACATAATCAAGAACAGTTATATTAAAAAGAGAAATTATAATTACCATCTATGAGGACACAAGTCAGAAACAAACTTACAGCCTAAAATGAGGAGGAGAAGAACAGAATCATACAGTTTGTTATTTCTCTCCAGCATTTCATGTTAACATAAGAGATATCCTAAAAAAAGACAGAAAAGTCTTCAGGTGAGGGAGGTCTGTAATGGACTAGATCCCTTAGGAAGGTAAAAAGGTAAAGCAGTCCCATTACAGGCCTGGACAGGCCCAGAGGGTTCCAGGAAGTTAAGGTTCCCAGATTTCGTGACAACGGCACAGGATAGTGGTAGGTTGTCAGCCTTATGCACCGGCCGCCTTTACCCCCAGGAAATACTCCTGGTACTCATTTCTGTTAGAGGCTGAGTTGACCCCAGGGCC
>Ga0123352_10017178_pt1 | contig 11538 bp, 5 predicted proteins | sample TergutLab28metaG_FD_89700 | JGI IMG/M metagenome (GOLD analysis project Ga0123352, IMG submission 89700) | Labiotermes labralis P1 segment gut microbial communities from Petit-Saut dam, French Guiana - Lab288 P1 | ecosystem: Host-associated > Arthropoda: Insects > Digestive system > Gut ...
TGGATATAGGTGTTTTGGGTTATATCGGTATAGTTTGACCTAAGGAACACTCTCCCGAAGTTAGGTCCTTTCCTCCTGGGACACCCTGTATATATATATGTGTGTGTGTGTGTGTGTGTGTGTGTGTGTGTGTGTGTAAAGATTACTGGAAGACAATGCGCTCGTACACACAGTTGCTTTCCTTTCATATGTGAATACATTTTGACAGACATCTCGTCAATTTTCGGACACCCCGACAGGATGTAAAACCCTTTTCTTTATACTTTTTTTTTCCATGCAGTTCCTTCCTTTCATTCTCTTCTCAGACAAAACTATTTTACCACCACAAGAGCTCCTCCACCCCTCTCCCTGTCACTTCTCCTGTCTCTATGTACGTCATCCGGCAAGTCCCATTACACTTCAGTCTATGTATTTCCGTCAGCAGATCCTCTCGTACTGCCTGGACGATCTGTATTCATAACTAAACCACGTCCAACCTTAAGTATGAAAATATTCGACTAAGAGTGTCAACACTTAGCGCGACTGATGATTTAAACGGAAAGTTTTCAGCAATTATTCCACGGAATCCGAGTTTGTGTACAGGTCCATACCGAAAAGAAAAACGTGCTCTGCTAGACATCTTAGTGTCATTTTTGTTACAATAAATACGGTTATGTTTATTCTTAGTTAGTCGGTATAGCTACTTGCTATATGTTTATCTGTCTTGGCTTCGAATCCCGGTGTGGGTGAGTTTTTCCGGTCCATCCAGACGAGCCCCGAAGTCCACCATGGCTCCCGTAAAATGGGTACCAGTTCTCTTTCCCCGGGGAAAATCGGCCGAGGGTTGCGCTGAACCCCAAACTCCTACCAGTACCGAGTTTAAAAGTGGGCAGAACTAAACAGCGAACATCCTTCAGTGCCTCCTGGGCATGTTATGGGCAGGTTTAACGTATCCACCGTCAAACCTTAGGGTCTGTCCATGGCACAATATAAAACAGGGGGACATTTTATTGTACCTGCTTCTCGTATTTTCATTCCCTACAGTGGGGTGCAATGCATATAATATTCACACATGCACAGTGTGTTTCGACAAAACTATTTCGAAACGTCTTTTCTTAATAATTCATAGCCATTTCAGCGCTTTCACAAAGCAGTTGCGATTAGCTACTCTTAGTTTCGCAATGGCAGCCCTTTCGAGCCCACAGAACACAGCGGATCCCACAGCAGGGATTTTTGTGAAATTTCATATTTGAGACGTTTACAAAAATTAAATCCTATTCCGACTTCGGTTAAAATTGGGGCAAAAGTAACAGGTGCTTTACTTTAACATGTGCATGGAGTGTTCGTCTCTTCGGACATTCCCTTTTTTTTCTGTCTCATTTACCTTGTGTTTATCATACTCTTCTTTATTAGTGTATCTCCTAAAGTAAATGACGCATCAGAAATGAAGGGGAATTGTAAGGAGGTAAGGAATTAATCTTGTTGCTTAGATTTGAACTCTTCTACATTCTTTTGAATAGGGGGACGTATATCGTAGACTATACGGTGACTGCCAGCAAGTAGACCCACTTTAGTTAATGACCATTGTACCTGCCAGTGGTGACGAAACACAAAAAAGACGAAGAATATCGACGATTGTTTCAGTTTATTATAATTTCAAATCTTCAGGGGGTAGCGGACCACTAAGTTACTCTGAGTGAAAACGTATTGAGGCAGTAGGCAGACAACACAACAGACACTAATTACAACTGTCTTCACACAGTACCAATTTAATGCCTGAAGCATGCTGCGTGTTTATGACCTTTCACAAAGCCATTACCAGCTACGAGTGTTCAAAATATAAAAGGTAGCTCTTAAAATGCAACAGCATTACTAATTAAAGAGGAAATCTCAGCATTACAACATTTTCTGTAAATGAAGCGAATATTAAGTTAAAATTTAAAAAGTTCGGAAATACGTTAGAAGAGTGTATTAAAGAATGGCACTCATTTTTATATAGAGGCTCCGTGTTATACACTTATTCTTGGTGGGAGTGGTTTCTGATTTCGAAATATTTTTTAGAAAACCTCCTCAGGGGCGATGTGCAAAGCCGAAATAAAAAATTTACAAGTCCTCTTATTTGAGAAGCCCAAGTCATTGAAATATTAGATGCTGTTGATAGATACTACACCAGACCCTAGTGTAGAAGGTCATGTGATTCGAGATGTGTGAGCAGAAGAAGAACATCTGCGGCGGTTCTATTTCGTTACAAACTTGGATGCCTGAGGATTTGCACGCTTTATGTGGGACGGGAAGTATCTTAGCGAAGGTGCGATTCCCTTCCATGACAAGGAATCCTACACGACAGAGCAGACTCGAAATTTTGAACGATCGCCCATATAGTCCCAGCAATTTTCTTCGGTTTTCCGCCTTGAAGGAGCACTTGCTCACACTTGTCTCACACTTGTCTCACAATATTCAAGTGCGATGAAGACGTCATATTGCTACCATCAGCTGGCTGACGTCACAGGGACATGACGTTCTAGCCTCCGGGATGGATAAAATTAAAGAGCCTCGAATATGAATCGGTCTGTGTTAAGAAATAACGTAATGGTGACTCCCTCTTTGTGTGTTGTCGGTTTCCTCTATTAAAACCTTTGCCTTTGATTTACGGGTAATGTGAACTTGCTTTTTGATCCACTTTCGCAAATCTGTAAACCAAATGACTGCATGAATTTATGTGTTTAGGTCAAAGAGAACGGAAGAGATCAATAAGAAATGAGAATATGACTTACTTTGTAAGGTATAATTCTGTATTCGCTTTGGTTTACTGGCTATATCTTCTCTAGGAGTCTCTCTACGATATTTTCCCTCTTCGTAATACCATACCCATCACGGGGCAGTTAAAAACACTAAGCCTTCATACACAGACACGAGCTATTCCAACACGATTTTTAATATATTTTTCCAATGTATTTTAGGACATTTTGACTTTCACTCGCAAGGTATTTTCTGCTTCTTTTACAGAAACTTCTAAGACTTCTATCTAAGTCCTTTTTAATTAGCAATATGTTTCTGCGTAAAAAGATCGTACGTCGTTTATATTTCTGATAAGCTAAGCGATGAAGGATTTATGGAAAAAGCCGAAGCATTCATCACTTCATTAAAAAGTTTTGTCTGCAGACAGCTGTAAGTAGCGGCATATTAACTGGGTGGATGTTACTTTGTTTATCTGGCTATTCAGTCAACAAAACAGAATGTTTCACCCCAAGTTAGTGTGCGGTCAATTCACAAAGGCGCGATAGAGCTTACCACAATGAATTGGCATGAAAAAATGCTTCATATTTTGTGACGGACACACTTCGGGATCACCTCTGACTGCAGTAAACCCCTTAAAATTCTAACACGCTGTAAAATTTTACACAAAACGAAAAATATCTTACTTACTCTTCGAAGAGAACGTTCGATACCTGTAAGTCAGAACGTTAAATCAAAACACCTGATCTTTAATTCACAGACGATGTGAAATGTCCGAAATCAGGCCGCCCAACGACAGATGTGCAGCTCAAATATCACTAATATTTAATTTCAGTTCGCTGCTGGCTCCGAATTTAAATTTAGGAGACATATCCAAATTAGTACCCAAATTCATTTGTTTCTTTAAACTTGACTATCGCGCTATGTGTTTTTCGGATTGTACTGTTCGTATATTATTTGCTTTACCCAGGTCTTTGTGACAGAATTTTGGCTTAAGGGAACACAAAACTTCACCACACGCAGTACACCTCTGTTGCTACTCTTTCTGTTCCGCCAGCTGAACCAGTGCCACAAACGTTGCTTTGTTTCCATCCTAGGAGCTTTCGATAAAGAGACCTGAACTATAATAATCACAATTAGGCAGACGTACAGTCAAACACAACTTATATAAGTTGTGTTTGTCTGTACGTCTGCCTAATTGTGATTTGATCAACAAGACGGGGATGTCTTACCCCAGAGTTAAAAACTGACTGATAATAAATCTAATCGATCGAAGTTCAGCAAAGGTGTATTCTAGTAAATAATCATTGTTACTTTTAAAATGGCATATCCCCGTTGTGGTATCAGTTACACATGTTAAGTGTACCCTCGTATCATACTTTACAACACAATTCCGGTAGGCAAAATATTTCGTCTTATTTTTTTAGCCAACATCAGACCTTAATTTAAAAACCTTAAACTGCAATTAGGAGTGAAATTTCATTCCTAATTGCAGTTGTGAATGTTTGTATTTGTATTTCAAGTTGTGTGTGACAGTATATTGAATGCATGTGTAACCATAGTTACGGTCACATGCCTGACAAATGTAAAGCTTATCAATTACCGAACCAGCCATTTTGTCATCACATCTTATGAAAGTCTGTGCATGAAACTAACTTGAATTAGGCTATCACAAAATGTTCTTCTTTGGGTATTGGCCTAACCGCCATCTTTGAAAACCATCTATGTCATAATAAAATCGACTGATTTCCATAAAATGACGTTACCTTCAATACGAGTTCGGATTTTATATATATTTTTAATTCCCCAACACTCCAAAAGTTGTAGGACAGATAACTTTCTTTACTAGAACGTGCATCATTATTCGACCAATCCTTTTCACGGCTGGTTATATAATAGACTAAAACTACCGCTAGTGGGTCTCAAAGGTTTAGGTCGTTCACAAATTAATCCTTCGTAGTATAATCCAGTACCTACTATATAACACACTTCAGCCGCTACCACTCAGGCAGAATGGAAACAATATAAATACAAAGTACGCATTAACGTTCAGAAGATTGATATTAATTTGAATTATTCTGATATTCAATTTTCACCTCGTACCTCAGCAAACTAAGTCTCGATTTTAATGCTTTTTAGCGAAGTAATTTTTTTTGCAAGAATCACAAAAACGCCTAAATATAATCTGCATGGAAAATGCAACGTCAATGCAAGTGACATGTCTAACAGCTCTGTCGGCTGTACTTTGTGTGTCATGCCCATTTCTTACCTGTTGGACGTTGTGTGTCACGTGCATCTGTTGTATCGGTTGCATTGAGTCACTGTCATGTGCTCTATCGTTTGAACCGAGTCACTTTCATCTGCTGTGTCAGTTGAATTGAGACACTCTCATGTGCCCTATCGGTTGAACTGAGTCACTTTCATCTGCTGTGTCGGTTGCATTGAGTCACTCTCATGTGCTCTATCGGTTGAACTGAGTCACTTTCATCTGCTGTGTCGGTTGCATTGAGTCACTCTCATGTGCTCTATCGGTTGAACTGAGTCACTTTCATCTGCTGTGTCGGTTGCTCTGTTTGTGTCACGTCATCTGCTGTATAGGTTGCAATGTCTGAGTCTCGCTGATTCCACTCTATTGGTTGCTCTGATTGTGCTGTATCTGTTTTACTTTTTGTGTCAAGTTCATTGCACCACATTCTTCTCTGTTATGTTTGATACTACTCACCCAACATGCAATTATCTTAATTCTTTCAATTTCTTCTACCCAAACTTCTTTTAGGCGCGTTAGCAAAACTACGAAAAGCGAGTATTACCTTCGTCATATCTGCCTGTCTGTCTGTCTAACCGTCTCTTCTTCTGCATGGAACAAATCTGTTCCCACTGAATGGGGTTTCGTGAAATTCGAAATTTGAGCACTTCTCGAAAATCTGTAGAGAGAATTCAGATTTCTTTAAAATCTGGCAAGAACAGAGGGTACTTTACGTGAAGACATAAGTAAGTTTGTGATATTATCTTCCTCATTTCGCCCAAAAATAAGAGATTTGTAGAGAAAATCAAAACACGCATTTTACGTTCAGTAACGTGTTTGCGAAATACTTGCCGTTTATGGGGCAATGTGGCAAAATATGGTAGTGCCTGGCAGGACACATAATACCGCTCATGCTCTTTGCATGCTGAACAACCTAGGCTGAGGATACACACTCAGAATATCTAATACTTACTGCTTTTTCACAGCAACAACTATTACGCGCATGCGCTTCAGTGTCACGTTATGTGTACACTGCCCCTTCTCTTCAAACTTTCTTTGCTTGAGCAGATGACTTAATCCAGACCTGTTTTGTAATTTTACTGATCTCTATTTTGGTCTTTTCATAAAACGTGTGTGTGTGTGTGTGTGTGTGTGTGTGTGTGGAAGAATGATATATTTAATAAGAGAAAATTTCTGTTGACCATTTTCAAAATGAGTTTGACAGGATTCAGTTCAAAATTATGTGCAGAAGTCGCAGCTCACAGAAGCCACTCTATCTTAATAATCTTACTTTACTTAGTAATCTTACTTTTGATCCAGTCTGTAGTTTGTTCCTGCTCACATCCTCTAACAGCTCATTTTAGTGCAGCTCAGATACGAACTTGTATTCCTACCTTTCAGCCACAAGCTAATGTCTTTATCAAAGAAGGCGCTGTATTTTAAGAGGAGTTTTTCTGGAACGGCAATTCATCAAATGGAAGATTGGAGGTTGAACGTTGTTGGCGGTATTACTACAATTTCAGCAGTTCTTGTTGTAGTGGTACTGCTGAGAATATAATGTGGATTCATGAATAAGTTTTTACCCTTCAGAGAACCCCGTCTCTCTTTAGCGTGAGAAAAAAATATAAAAAGAAAGTTCTTTGTTGCAGAACTTCGTGTTTCTTACATCCGAAAGCCCATTGTGTTTCCATTACACTTTTTGCGGTGTAATGAATGTGAAATTCTGACTCCTCCATAAACACAAGGCGATTCTTTTGTTCCTTTACAGCTCCTAAAGTCCGGGGATATTCTGCGCGACGTATAATAATGTGCTCGGACCCGATCAGGTTTGATCCTGTGTCCATATACTGCCTCATCCTGAAAACTGTTCCTTTTATGACTCTCCAGAAACCGCCCCTTTTCCTAAGTTAAACATTAAAGATGATACCTACTGGTTGTCTCGAAACATCGGTGAATAACTACTAATTCACGTTTCATAACATCGCTGAAGAGCGAATATATCAAACTACTACTTACTTTATTTAAGTTCCGCAATTGTTTCTATCACCACAAAAAAAAATGGATGCAATAAAGATTTATGCGTTCGTAAAGTATTTTTCCCTACTCATAGTCGCTTTCCTTTTTGACAAGTGGAAATAATACAGAAATTAATATCTAGGAAGTTGACCTGTTCCTTCAGTCTGATGACTATCGTCCACTTCAGCTTCCTGGTGATTTACTGATGTTTTCTCTCAGTGTATGACCCCTGTTCTGTACCATGAACCCGAGCAATGCTGCGCTGTGTTTGACTTCATGATTCGTCCATTTATTCTGTTACACATGTACTCAGTTTGGAGTGATAAGGACTGATTACCATTTACGTAATAAGCGATAGATGGTGATTCATGCAATGAAGACATTGCAGACAATCATTTATTTCAATGAGTCGTAAGAACAGGGCATTTAAACTGTGTGTGTCAGCCTCCTAACACCAGTGTTGTGTTTTGATCTCATTTATAATCATGTTGTTCTGCCATGTGTGGGCCTGCATGTTGGAACAGAACATGCGGTGTGCGTGTCATGTAACGTTAAGGCGCGTTTGCTTAGCAATTATAGCAGCAGTAAAGCGATAAGTATTACTTATTCTGATTGAGTACTTTTAGCCTTAGTTATCAGCAGGAAAAAAGCATATGCTGTATTAAATTGTTATCTGTATCCTGTTTGGCTGTACCATATATTTCTACATTCTCTCATAACCGGCACGGTTTTCGGCAAAAAAGTTATTGAAGATAAACTGTGTGTGTGTTTTGACTTTCTCTGCAAATTTTGTGTGAGAGGTTCATTATAAGAAGAGTTCAGCGACGTATTGTCATAAATTTAGATAGGTATTAATGTAATTTACTGTTATTCTTTTCAGATTTTAATTAAACTTGGGTCCTCTCCACAGATTTTTAAAAAATACTCAAACATCAAATTTCCTAAAAATCCGTTCAGTGGAAACCGAATTGCTCCATGCGGAAGAAGAAACGGGTAGACAGAGAGACAGACATGACGGAGTTAATGTACTTTTTTTTTCAATTTTTCAAAGACGGCTAAAATCTTATGCTTCCTCTTCTCAACGACATATCTCGACTACAAATTTGTAAGTGAATTGTTTAGTCCTGGGGAAAAAGTGCACAAAACATAAATCTAATTTGTGTTTTCCTGGAATCTTATGGTCACCTTTTATGTGAATATATTTTCGAGTACTGAGGTGCATTCTGTGCTGTATAGAAGATAGAGTTATGCCCTAGTAGAGAGCTGCTACTGGATTAGGTAATCGGAGTTGATCAATGAATAAACATGTAGAAATATTTATATATTTTTGTAAACTAAAATGATGGCATTCGTAAAAGGACACTACTGTATTAATATGTTAGAAAATCATGCAGAGTATTTCTGATATATTTTGCTCGCTCCGCTTTAGGTGTGTGTTGTATGCAAGCGAGCAGAGAAAAGTGTATTAAAAAGGGGTACCTGAACAATTTCTCTCCTAATTATGGCCGAGATTTTAGGAAAAAAGTTAAAAAAATTGCAGGTATATTCCAGGGCTGTGTTTATTTACAATTTACGACACTCACACAATAAAATACACAATATGGTACCTTAGATATTAATATCATATCACAATGAACTTACATGCGTGTTTCGATCCGCAAAGGTGCAACATCAAGGAATCAAAACATAGCAAATTGCATAAAACCAAATTAGCCACTTTTTTAAACATTCGAGGTGGTGCAAAATAGTCAAATAGTTAAATTGCAGATATTTATTTGTATAATGGCTATGTACTCGTAAGTGTGCTAGTTCCTGATATACAGTACCTTGGAAGCAGCCTACGTACTTAACGAAAGCCAGAGCAGTAAGTAAGCCGCACAGTACGTAGGCTACTTCCAAGATATTCTATATCAAGATTCAGCACACTTAAACAATTATTCTACAAAGAAATGTGCTCATTTTAACTATTTGATTTTTTACAGTACGTCAGCAGTGTAAAAAATACCTTGCTTACTTACTTACTTTCTTACTCCATGGAATAGAGTCATTCTCGAAAAGATAACAGTTTCTCTGCTAGTCAAGAAATTCTCCGAATTTTAGGGAACGCGAAGGTTCATTACCGCATTCACAAGAGCCCGCTATCTGTCCTTGTCCTGAGCCAGATAAATCCAGTCCATACCACCACCCCACTTCCTTTCCTGGATCCTTTTCAATATTATGGCCCCATCTTCTCTTAGGTCTTCCAAGTGGTCTCTTTTCTTCGGATTTCTCTACCAAAACGCTGTATCCGCCTCTCCTCCCCTCCATACGTGCTAAATGCCCCTCCCATCTCGTTATTCTTGATTTTATCACCCAAATAATATTTCTTGAGAAGTACCGATCTTTAATCTCCTAATTATATAGTCTTCTCCACTCCCCATTTACCTCGTCCTTGTTAGGCCCCAAAAAGTGGCTAATTTGGTTTTATGCCATATTGCTTTGGTTTGATTCATGATGATAGTCCGCTGGGGATCGAAACATGTAGGAACGTTCAGTGCGATACTGTAATATAAAGATCTAAGAATATATTTGTTCATTTTGTCGGTTTAGTGTTAAGAATTGTTTTTCGATAATACAAGAAATGAACAGTGTGAAGTTGTTATTGACATATTGCTGATTGCATTGCTACGGAGTACTGTGTTCCACACGGCGTCTGCGCGATTTATTGATTTCCAAACATGCTTAAAATTCACAGTCTGTAATAGTGACGATACGTCGTTTAATGCCGCTGCATTCACAATAAAGTTAATGTGACCCCATGAATAAAAATTTAGCGGATTTAAATCGCGTGATATTCCGGATCATAAAATCTATTCATAGTGTTCAAACAGTGATGCTAAGTCTAGGGTGAAAACACCTTCTCTGAACAGTATACACGTAGCCCCTTGTTTTACGCATCACTTATTTTACACCTTTATGTTTTAACGCACCGAGACAATATTAACCGCTTCTTAATTTACGCCATCTCATTTTCAGCTTCATCCTTTGGCTAGCAGCCCTCTATTACGGTAATCGGTGTCTTTTCCTTCATTTCTCATGGGAATATTGTTTTCTTATTTAGGGCTTTTTGCCTTACTTACTGTTTGAAGTACACAACTAGGGCGCAAAATAAGGGCTTGGTGTATTTTAATAATTAAAAGTAGTGTTGTCTTGCATGTTTTTAATTCAGTTCCATTTTATGGACTTTGTCAAAAGGCTGTTTTAAACAAAATATTGTAGCTAAAATGAATAAGAAGATTTTGTGAAGCTGCTCGTAACGAAATATTGGACATAATCCGCTTCAGGCCTGATACACGATCATTAGCTGACTTCTGCATAGTAGCAGTGTCAGCGAAATATTGGACATAATCCGCTTCAGGCCTGATACACGATCATTAGCTGACTTCTGCATAGTAGCAGTGTCAGCGAGGGCGAAACTGAACTTCACCTCAAGGACTTTTATAGGAACTGCGATTTGGTTCAGCTTCCGTTTTAAACACAAAACTACCGTTTTGTGTTTGATAGATTTTTCTCTTTGTTACTGAACATTAAGATTTCACATAACATTATTTCGGTCACGCCATGATATATCAGCATACTGACAGATGCAGCCTGAGCCGAAATACCACAAAATGGAAGAAAAATATAGACCTTTAGTACGATGATAAAGTTTAACTTAAGGAAAAAGGAATTAATACTACTTTAAATATCTAATATATATATATAACATATGTTGTTTGATTTTGAGCCCTCGGATACCTCTACCGACTGATAAGGGACTCTGGTTGTTGATCCGAGGGCTGGCACATATTTCGCCCTCGGTATTTTGAGCGGTTGAACTCTGATTGCGGGGGCCTTGTGGTAAATGATCAGTATGAACACTGTATAAGACACAAGAAAATTCCCAAGTAATATTATTATTAACTTTCACAGAGAATGAGAAAAGCAAGAAGGTAATTACAAATATAATGAAAGAAATAGTAACATCAAAGCAAACTTGAAATTCGTGCTGGGCCGATCGTAACGGACGTAACAAATATTAACATACATAAATCATTGACTCGGCACAAGTCTACCACTACAGAACAGAGCACAATAAATGAGAGAACATTACACCAGCAGTAAAAACTACGCTCAGGCGGACTTAATACAGAACATTTAAATTCGCCGGTCAAAACATACACAAGCGACAAATAATACGATCGGATAGCTTCAGCACTCAACATGCCATACGTGACGTACGCAGTAACCAACACAAACGCCAAGGCATTGCTCTATGACATACAGATTAATAACATAAAAAAAAATTTACGGGGCGGTTCGGCTGGACCAACCCCCTTGTTCCAAGTGAGGCGCTGGGCAGACGCCGGGACGTATCGACTTACAAGAAACACGAAATTTCATTTTTGAATGAAGAGGCCAAAACAAACTTTACCTATGTTACATGTCCCGCACGTCTGCGTAGTTCTGTTAGGAACAACCAAAAAAAAAAAAAAAAAAAAAACAAACACACCCAAGGGGGGCCAAAAAAGAGAAAAAAAAAA
>Ga0123352_10017179_pt1 | contig 11538 bp, 8 predicted proteins | sample TergutLab28metaG_FD_89700 | JGI IMG/M metagenome (GOLD analysis project Ga0123352, IMG submission 89700) | Labiotermes labralis P1 segment gut microbial communities from Petit-Saut dam, French Guiana - Lab288 P1 | ecosystem: Host-associated > Arthropoda: Insects > Digestive system > Gut ...
GGGGGGGGAGAAGTGGACCTCCATCAACATTCCTGTCAGGCCTGAACAGCATCAACACATCAAGGACATACCTCATGAGGTTTGATGTCATCAACATGATGGCTGCCCTCAGCAGTATTAAAAATAAGCTGTACAAGGTTTAGCAGAAAGTGAAGCAGCAGCAAATTACTTCAATGGACATGTGGAAGAAGTGACGGAGATCAAAATTTTAAGACACCATATTGAACTAGACTACATGTTTCATTCAGATTTTAATGTGAAAAAGATATGACCCTTCCATGCTTCTTAAAAAGTAAGCCCTTTTACAAGGGACAGATATTATAGTGGTGGCATGTATGTTAAATCACACAAGAAATATTTAATGCTTAATTGTTCAGAACACTGTTCATTGGCTAACATGTTAAGTGCGGGACACCTTAAATGGGGGTTCCTGCACTTACATATGTGCTCCTTATACCTTCAAAAAGCAGAAAATACAGAGAAACTTGCATATACAGAAAATCAGAGTTTAGATCCTTGCAGTTTATTTAAAAAGTTGTCTTTCGTAGAGGTTATTCTATGTCAATGTGTACCAGCCCCACTCCAACACTGTTGTATTAATATTAGTGGCAGTACTCACCCTGATATTTTCCAGTTTGTTTTGCATTCCAGTGTGAGAAATTGGAAGCACATCAGGTTCCATAACCACTGCATGAATTTCTCTATATACAGTTGAAATTTGATTCAGTTGATCCTCAAAAGTAGTAGTGAGTAAAAGAAACCTATCTACTCTATCTTGCCATTTCTCCAACCCTGCCTTTAATTTGCTGATTGTCTGTGTGATGGCAGCATGCTCCGTACGAATTGATTTTGCCAGTACATCATCAAAAAATGAAGCAATTTGCTTTGTTGCTCTCGGAGATGTTCTGCTTGAGATTCACCAGAAGGGACGTTGTCCAGTAGAGCCTCTTGAAACAAACCAACCAAAAAAGGTAAAACTGCAGTTAATTCTGAACTACTCAGACACTCCAAATTTTATGCACTGAACACACTGACAGTTCAAAAGCAAATTGTTTACTATCTGTTGAACACAACTACCTTTCTTACAAATAAAAATGTGACTAAAACACCTTTAATGTATGTTTATGTATACTTGTTCATAAATTTCACGCATAATATTTTTCAAAGTTCTTCTTATATTAACCTTTTAAAATCTAGTGGTTATTGTACATACCACCAGGTTTAACATTAAAAAATTCTACATGGTTTTCACATTACCTTTAAGCATTTAATATGTACTTCAGAACAAACAGCAACAGTTCTCTTACACAGCACTAAAAGACTGGTTTTGTATAACTGAAATGGGGTGTGTTTAATGTGCGGTACGCAATGAGTCCTTATATAAAACAGATGTTTCATCATTAAAGGGTTAAATGAGAATTATTATATTCTACACTTCTGGGGCAAATGAGAACATCCATAAAATTGTGGTCAGCATACCTAATGGAGAGAAGCCACATGAGAGATATAGATGTAAGTGGGAAGATAATATCAAAATCGATATTTGAGAAATAGGGTCTGAAGATGGAATTGGATAGAAGTAGCTCAGTGTACAGTGCAGTTGCAGGAATTTGTGGGCACAGCAGTGAAACTGCATGCTGCTTAAAGCATAGCATATCTTGACTGGTTGCATGATTTTCCAGGAAGCCTACTGTGTTCTTTGTGAGGTCTGAACTGAATGTTTATACATAAGGAACTCATATTATCCTTCAAAGTGTTAAAAAATTGCATACAATATATAAAAGGCAAGTAAGATTAGGTTTATCCTGTCATATCTTGTACAGGGTTCATGTAACTGGGATGCTTTCAACCTAGTCAATCTAGAAAGGGCTAAAATGACAAAAAAGACATTCACTAGATTAATCATGGCCTGTAGACTGTTTATATATAAACAAATTTATAATCACCATAAATACTCGGTTTTATAGCCTCAGCTACCACTGTACGAAATATATGTGTTGATATATACTTTTTAGATACGTCTGTAATTTAATATTAATATTTCTTACTGTTTTAAGGACTCACAATTTGTGAAATGTGCTATTGTCTATTGCTAACAATATTTGAGATTGTCACACTGTTGAGTATGTAGATTATGTCCCCTTTCCTGAAGATGGAACTAGTAGGACATCTGTAAGAACCTACAACAGTACATGGTTTCACAACCCAGATCACTTAATGTTTTATCATACATAGCTTTATTGTTCTTATGTGTAGGAAGGAGTTGAGTTTTAAATGCATTCATACTGACCATCAATATTTATTAAATAAAGGATGCTAAAGAAACAAAAATTGTTGTTGTTCATTTCTGCCCGGTGTAGCAAGACTGCAAATATTGTGGTTTGTGATGTGGCACACAAACTTTACCAAGGTGTTCCTTACTTTTTAAACATCATATAGTTTCACAGTACACACATAAATGTAATTTCAGTAACACCCATGAGAAAGTATGGCCTTCCCCCCTGTTAACATTTAGATTGTCATTCAGATAGTTATACCTCCATTAGCCCTTTCACGATAAAAAATGTTGCACCGATTTTTTTCATAAACATGAATATTCCATGCGTGTGTGTGTTTGTGTGTACGAACATGATTTCCTATCAAATATAAGTAGCTGACATTCCACTATAGCTGGTTCACACCGGAAATAGCATATGCACAATGTCTGATGCAGTTTCAAGAGATATTTTTTGTCATCTGATCCACCTATTTTTGTTCCACCATGAATTATGTCATAATATTGTTGGGAAATTTTTCATATAGTATTAATATTTTTAGATTAAAAAAATGCAATCAGAATAATCACTGCTTCTCAAAGCAGAGACTCTTGTAGAGAATTATTTAAGAAACTAGAAATGCATGTTAATTGATTTATTTTGCCTGTTTTGTATGGGTGTGAGACTTTAGTCACTCACACTGAGGGAGGAACATAGGCTGAGGGTGTTGAGGAGTATATTTGGGTCTAGGAGGGACGAGGTAATAAAGTAGTGGAGAAAACTACATAATGAGGAGCTTAATGATCTGTACTGCTCACCCAATATTTTCCGGGTGATAAAATCGAGAAGAATGAGATGGGTGGGACATGTAGCGCGTATGGGGGCATGGAGAGGTGTATACAGGATTTTGGTAGGGAAACCTGAGGAAAGAGACCACCTGGAAGACCCAAACGTAGATGGGAGGATAATATTAAAATGGATCTTCTGTTAGTGGAATGTGGGGCATCGACTGGATCACTCTGGCTCAGGATAGCGACAGGTGGCGGGCACTTGTGAATAAGGTAATGAACATTTGTGTTCCATAAAATGCGGGGAATTTCTTGACTAGCTGACAAACGGTTAGCTTCTTTAAAATGACTCCGCTCCATGAAGTATGTATGAACACGACCAACTTATGACTTGAGTAGTATCCATGGTATCTAGAACACCCGAGTCATTCTATCCACGAGTAGTAATCTATGATATAGATACACCGCGAAGGGTTTTACCCGTGCTCATGTCTATAAATTTGGTGCGTTTAAACTCAAGTCGGTTAAATTCAAACTCTTGTTTGTAGTTGGTGGTGGAAGACATTCGTAGGTACGAATGTTGAAAACTTATGTAGCAGCGTGTCATTCATTCTATGTGATATTTTAACCCTTTAAACACCAATTTAAAACGAATATGCCATTTGCTGGCATTATTTGGGGCTCACCATATTCTCCACGTTGACAGGATAAGGGTTATGCCTCCTGCATTTTTTTGCATAACATGATGGGGAAAGCATTCAAATGCTATCAAAGCATAGCTAACATTTTTAATACTTCACAAATGCTATTGACAACATGTCTGTAAATAATTCAATGACAATGAATTCTGCACTTAATTACCTTTATAAATTATTTACTAGACTGTTTCCACATATAAAATTAACACGAGTATCTACCAAAGAAATTATTGAAATAATTAAATCCCTTAAATGGAAAATTTCACATGGTTACAATGAGGTACCAACAAAAATATTAAAAATAAACTTACCCTTTATCATATCTCCTCTCACATATATATATGTAATAAGTCGTCCACTGGCATATTTCCTACATGATTAAAATATTCTCAGATAAATCCAACATTTATAAGAGATTGCATTATCATATTAAAAACAACAATATGTTAGCAAATGAACAGTGTGGTTTTAGAATTAATTCCTCTACTGAAATAGCTTCATGTAACCTAATTAACAAGACCTTAAAAGCACTTAACAATAAAATGCGGGATGGAGGTATTTTCTATGATCTGACCAAAGCATTTGACTATGTAAATCATAATATTTTACTATCAAAATTAGAATTCTATAGTATCACAGGTAGAGCTAATAATTTAATAATATCATACTGGAATGACAGATATCAAAGAGTGTTAATAAAGAACAAATATTCTAAAAATTGTTTCTCTGAATGGGGAAAAGTAAAACAAGGAGTCCCACAAGGCTCAATTCTTGGACCATTATTTTTTCTACTCTATATTAATGATTTACCAGGCGTAATAAATGATATATCTAAACCAACCATATTTGCGGATGATACCAACGTAATCTTTACTTGCTGTAACCTTACAGATTTTAAAGATCAAATTCATATAGTAATTGAAAAAATAAGCAACTCGATCCAAACCAATTCATTAACCTTTAGACGCCTAATGTCAACTATAGTGGTCGTACCGCACCGCTAACCTCCAAAGTTGCATTTTATGTATTTATTCAACAAATACAGATACTGACTATTTTAAACATAGTATATACTCTCCGTTTTTTTCTCTTCAAAATGCAGTTTGTTTCATAATTCTAACGTATTTGGTTCCTGTAATATTCACATTTTATATACAGGATGTGCTAAAATTAAAAAATAATTCTGGCGCCAAAAGGTTAATACTGAATTTTAATAAAACTCACTACATTCAATTTATGGCTAATCTAAACTTGCAGTCATTGCACATATTAGTTATAAAGATAACCCTATCAATATTACTAGTTGTACAAACTTTTTTGGGCCTCACTTTGGATAGCACACTATCCTGGAAAACACCTATCGACCAGCCAAGTTCTAAATTAAACACAAAATGTTACGCAATTAGATCTCTGAAATCTGTTATTTCTACAAAGAAATTAAGAATAATTAATTTTTCTTATGTGCATTCCATCATGCCCTATGGTATAATTTTCTGGGGTAACTCGCCCCACAGTAGTAATATATTTAAATTACAGAAAAGAGCATTAAGACTTATCATGAATGTTGATAACAGAGTAGCATGTTGTGAATTGTTTAAAAAATTAAACATTCTCCCACAACATTCTCAATACATATTGTCATTATTATTGTTTGTAGTCAATAATATGGAAGAGTTTATATCTAACACAAAGTTTTCACTGTATCAACACTCAACTTAGGTTGGACTTATAGCCACCATCAGTAAAACTGACAAAATATGAAAAAGGTGTTTATTACTCTGGGGTTAAAATTTTCAATCATTTACCCCAGAATATTAAAAACTTATCTTGGAATGTAAAAAAATTTAAATTAGCTCTAAAAAGCTTTCTTTTGGTGGGTTCATTTTATACACTAGATGAATATTTTGATTGGATTTCTAGGAGTGATCTTGGTACTTTTATGGACTTTTATATGTATTTTAAATATAAATAATTTTATTTGCAACAATTTTTATTCATAGTTTAACCTTGAACTGCTTACGTTTAATTCTTCTGATGAATTATTATGTAGTTCTACTTTCTCTTATGTGCAGTATAGTAATTATGCTGTTAAATTATTCATATTATTAATGTATGACTGATTGACTTGTGTTGAATTGTTCTGTTCCTGCGCTATGAGAGATGCTTGCTATAGCATACACTTGACATTATATATCTGTGTTGACTGTTCCTGTATTTAAAGGGGGTTTATCCCAAAAGATTCATGGAACTTAAAATATAAATATAATATAATAAATAAATATAGTAGCCCATAACTGACATGGCTGGCAAAATTCATATGAGTTGCCAGTAATAGAAGTGATTGTTCCAAATGCAGATTGTGCCTTGTGACTTAGTAGGGCACATTTTCTAGCATCTTTGTGCATTGGCAACCATGAGCTTAGTTTATGACACATTTCAAATCAGCATTTGTTTCCATTCAACAGATCCTTTGTACAACATACATCCTCACTTAATGCTGTCTGGAACATTACTTATAATTTATTTTTACTGATGGTCTGTGTTGATTTGAATGAACTGGTTCCCGTGTTAACAGCATACATTACTGCTTTTATGTATCATCGGACCCTTAATTGTTATACTGGAATGCCCACACTTTACCTGTTTAATAACTTGATTTAAGGTTTCACATTATTTCCTATAGTGAATTTTGTAATATTTGTTATTAATTAATTAATAGTAATATTTGAACATAGTGATATGATAGCACACTGATCACAGGGTTAACAGAATTAAGAGTCTTCTTGGAAATATTAAAAACTATTGTGATTTGCAGAACTACTGGTGTTTGGAATTCATGTTGGTAAATTGACAGTTGGCATGAGATTTAATAAATCTCTTAATTTGTAATGCAGGTATTGTTTGCTGTAATTTACAAGGTAGTCAGTCTTTATGCCACCACAGATGACAAATTATACTTTGGGTCAATAAAGGGAATTATGTGGCATATCTAAGAAGTTTTCTCTAATTGGAGGTCTAATATTGCTACAGAGCTGGATCCCAGATGCAGAGTTACATTACACAGACAGCATTCACTGTGAGCTTAGTATGTATTTTACATGAACTTTTTATGTTTGCATGAATTTTACTGTGGTTTTTGAGGTGAATATGAAGTGACTGATGTGAAGTGTTACTTTCCTACATCACTTGCAGAGATACAGGATTATGAAGTGCCAGATTTACTTTGAAAGGTACCTCATATTGAATCAGTTAAATGGTTGTAATTTTGGTGTTAATCAGTTTATGCAACTCATTCTTGTACCAATTTAAGGTCCTTAACCTGTTAAAGCCAGGTGGTTACTTTACATACCACTAGGTTTAACATTAAAAAACTCCATGTCTCTTCACATTGTGTCTGTATGGTTTGCACAGATCACAGAATAAACATCTAATTTTGTCTTCTACAAAACTGATTGACTGACTGGTTTTGTATAAATGAGGTGGAGAGTGTTTACTGCATGGTACACACTGAGTCCTTATATAAAACAGATATATTTTATCTTTATAGAGTTAAAATGGGTCACACTGCCTTCTGGCTTTTATAAGTCACTGTTACAAAAGAGTACCAAAAGAATACCAACATATTTTTTTGTAATTTATTTGAGAACTCTTTATAAATATTGCCAAGCCCTTTCAGTCGTTATTTAGGTCAGACAGTTTTAACAGCTACTCTCTCTGGAGACCTATAAGAATTTCTGCCCGTGTGTGATGTGTAACTTGTTAAAGGTTCATCAAATCAAACTAATTCCAACAATAGTCACAAGGAAGAATAAAACGCCCACTGATGTTAAGTGCACTTTTTGTGCATGTCTTGTGGTTTACAGGATAAATAAAGAAAAGGGACATGGTGGGTTGTGTGTATGTTTCTGTATTTGTGTATTCAATGGCCAGCAGTCTTCTGAGCAAGTGAAGGTTACTGAAGTGTCTTATTGTTAATAATATTTCCACAAAGGTTCTTTCACCTGTATTTACAGAGCTACATGTATGTGTGTATGTGATTGAAATGTATTTTAAACTTCTGCAAATGCTACTTGATTAAAGTTTGAACTTTGTGTGTTTTGAGATAGTTTAAGCAGGACAGCAGATATGTCAGGATTGTTATGCTGTGCCTAAGTATACATATTCTGCATTTGTTTCATTGATTGATACATGGCCATTGCAGATGTGTTAAATGGTGGCCAGAATGAGCAGCAGTGTGAGGGTCAGTGTCAAATGAAGGAAGATCCACCAGAAGATGAAAATGATATACTGCAAATTAGAGATGAACAGCTGGTTAGTGACCTGCGTAGCACAGAACAATCTATAGACATGGATGATGTATTGAAGTAAGTTTTTAAAAGTATGTGTAGTCTGTATGACATTACGTTTTCCTAGGTTTTGAAAATTTACAAGACAAGCAAACTCGACTTGCACAGAGGTTTTCCATCCTGCAATTTATGGTTGAAAAATAAGTGAAAAAAGTCATACAACTGATATCCTGAGACGTTTAGTTTTGTAGATACATGCGACCATGGAATGTGGTAGCATCCGTTATAGCAGTGCTGTTTTTTATGACAATAAAGCACATTGTTAGGTGTACTGTATGCACATGTTGCACATCAGGGCTTAGTTGTAATTGGATGATCATGTGGTGCTTGCTTGCCAAGTACTGTGACTTACGCATGCCACACACCTACTGTGTGTTATTTAAGCAGATTGATGTTTATTCTGACATTACCATAGAGAGGATAAGGGATATCAATAAGTGCTGCTGATGTGACTAGTGTTAATAAGTGCAGGCATTCAGAGTTGGTTTCACTCCTAATCAAGATGGGTGCAAAAATGTTCCATTATCACTGTCAGTGCAGATGGTTTGGTGTGCCTTGAACAATATAAATTTTTGTATGGATTGCATCATGTTGCATATATTTCTCAAAGAATGTTTCTGAAAATATTGCTTTTAAGTATGTTGCTTTCAGTTCCAAGTCAAACACACATCAATAAACTTGTTCACAAATGTCAGGTCTGTGGGGTCACATTTGGATAGTTAACCAATTTAACGGTGACGTTTGCTTATTGAAGAATGAGGGGATGGAAAATGGACTGGGCTTGGCCATGAAAGAACACACTGACACAGAGTTTTTGCAAAGGGACCATTTAAATGAACGTGAAATGAAGGGTATGGAAATTTGTGTAGGTACGAAATTCAAAATGAATCCAGGCTTTTGTGAACATGGTAATGAAACTTCCTGGCTGGCAGAATTTTCTCGATTTTTCAAGAAATACCCTGCATGTTGAGGTCAGTTGCAGAAGTAGAGAGCGATAGAAGTGTATGTAATGACTCTGTCAGTTGGATGAGGTTAACGCATGTTTTGCAAGGATCATGGTGGTGAGCATTTAATTTGAACATGGAAGATATCAGGCTTGCACAGCTCTTGAATGGCAATGTATGAGTTTTTTGGGGGGGTGAAGGCACCATGGTGATGCAGGCTGCATTACTGAAAGTAAGGATCTTTGCTTTGAAGATTGAAGTATTAAGAACCTCCAAAATGTCGCCAATATAGCTGACATCTACATAGTCTTGCCATAAGTTCTGTTACAAGGATTTTGTGACCTAGAAGGAAAATTAAACAGAACATCCACTTTTCGAGCCAAATAATTTATTAGCAATAGATTTAAGTTTTTATTTATAATAATTTCACTCAAAATGGCCACCCCCTGCCCTAATGCAAGCCTTGAGACATTTCAGCCACTCTGCTAAAGTGGCATGCACTGTCTCCAGGGGCATTTCTGCCGCTGCTTTTACGAGGGATCTCTTCAAGCTGTCCAGAGTGTTGTGACACTTCTGGCAAGCCATGTCCTCCAAAACAGCCCACAGTTTAAAGTCCGGGGGGTTGAGGCCTGGACTCCCCGAGGGCCAATCCTCGGCTCTGATTAAGGCCAGAATGTTTCTCCGCAGCCACTCCTGAGTGTTCTTGGCCTTGTGGACAGAAGCTGAGTACTGCTGGAAGACCCATTTCCGGCCATTAAAAACAGTTGTGTTAAGACGTTTCACAGCGCCTTGTAGCATATCCTCTTGATACACTCGGGCACCAGTTTTCACACCTTTCTCACAAAAATTGAGAGGTGTCATCCCCAGATGGGACACCCCCAACAAACCATGACGTAGGACACCCTGAGAACGCACCTCAAGGGACATTTGAGCATAAATCTTGTTGTACTGGTTGTTGTACTGCTTCTCGATGGTGAAAATTTTCTCGTCCGTGAAGAGGATGTTTTTGTGCCCGTTCTCGGCCTGCCACTGGAAGAGGCGCTTTGCTCTTGTCCATCGGATATCCTTCAAAGCAGGAGTGAGGAGGTGTCCCTTTGAGCGGAGGTGCGCAGTCATGTGTGGATCGTCCTTGATGAGGCATGACCTGATTGGGCAATATGTTCAGCTTTCAGGACATGATCTTCTGTTTCCAGAGCGGATTTTGGCGAATCCGTTCCCATACTGTTTTGATAGCGGCTTCAGCCCTCACACTTTTCAGGCATCCTGAACGAGCCCTGTCTTCAACCCTCCAGAGTTCCTTATAATGTTTAATTGCTGGATTGATGAACCCTCACGAAATTGTCAGTGGTTTTAAGAGTTAGAAAATTTGAGAATTTGATTTTCTGCAATTGGGAAGGGCAATCACAGCCACATGATTTTACTTGACACCCCACTTCATGTTCACTCTGTGACAGACGAGAGCAAACTGCCCTGGCACAAGTACCTGAAGGGACAGTAGTCCATAAACAGCCATCCTTACAACCCTCTCACCTCATTGTCTCTAGATTTGGACAACAAGCAAGTTGCAACAGAATTTATGGCAGGACTATATATATGGTGCCATCCTCTGAAAAAAACACAATCTACATTACAGTTACAACATATGTTATCAGTTTTTTCTAGTACCATTAGAATTGTTACATTAAGACAACACAGTGGGACTTGACTTGCAGATTGAACAGGGATCAATAACACAAGTAGCATTTTGATTACCAGGTAAAGAATGAGGACATGAGTAGATCATTTTGCACTGTATTATAAGTATGTTTGTTCATGTGAATTGAAGTCATTCATGACTGTGTCTAGTGAAAGATGTAGAGAACTTTTAGTATGTAGTACCAAGCAGGCCTTTGCTCTTTTAGGCAGTCCCAAAACATGTGTAATCAACTACAAGCATCATAGAAGGGTGAAGGCCTCCTCTGTACCTAAGGTGTTGCATAATACCAGTAAGATTTTTAATTCACATACTTGTATAATGACATTTTTTGTACTGAGAAGTGCAATACTTTGATTACGTTTATCTGTTGTTGAATCTTTTGATTTTTACAGTATGGCAATGACATATCTTCATTTGGCGTCAGGACGGAATAATAAACAATTGTCTGCCAGCACTAGCACATCCAAAAGAAAGGTAAGTATACATTTAAGTGCATCTGGGGATTAACCAAAAATAGTTCCAACATGTAGGCAGGAGAGACATACATTCCTTGCATTAACTGGGGTCACGCAGATCAAGACTAGGCTCATCAAACCAAGAGCTTAAAGGACATTACAATTTGAACTTCACCAGATTACGTAAAGGTAAAGGTAAAGCAATCCCATTACAGCCCTGGACAGGTCCAGAGGTTTCTAGGAGGTTGTGGCTCCCAGATTTCAAGACAGTGGGCACACAAAGGTGGTAAGGTTGTCAGCCCTATGTTCTGGATGCCTTAACCCCCCCCCCCCCCCCCCCCCCCCCACACAACACC
>Ga0123352_10017181_pt1 | contig 11536 bp, 4 predicted proteins | sample TergutLab28metaG_FD_89700 | JGI IMG/M metagenome (GOLD analysis project Ga0123352, IMG submission 89700) | Labiotermes labralis P1 segment gut microbial communities from Petit-Saut dam, French Guiana - Lab288 P1 | ecosystem: Host-associated > Arthropoda: Insects > Digestive system > Gut ...
ACGTAAGAGACGTCATCCATGAAAGAATCAATAAACATCACAACAGCCTGGTAGCCCATCCCAATCCACCATTAGAGCCACTACTACAACCTATAAGGGGACCGCGGTAGCTCAGTGGTTGAGGTGCTGTGCTACAAATCGGAAGGTCGCTGGTTCGATTCCAGATGGCGTCATTGGAATTTTTCATTGACAATCCCTCCGATCGCACTATGGTCCTGGGGTCGACTCAGCCTCTAACAGAAATGAGTACCAGGTGTATTTCCTGGGGGGTAAAAAGCTGCCAGTGCGTAAGGCTGACAACCTTACCACCATCCTGAGCCATTGTCACGCAATCTGGGAACCTTAACTTCCTGGAACCCTCTGGGCACCTCGGGCCTGTAATGGAACTGATTTACCTTTTTACTACAACCTATAAACACTAGGAGACTAAAAAGCTGCTGGCCTTTAGACTTACAAGGCACCTGAGGTGACATCGCTGGATGAACACCCTACCACGTCATAGTAATACAGGGTATCGTAGTGTACTTTGTATAATCATCACATTAGCTTACAGACTGTGTTCTTTCTGATTGCTAATAAAAATAAATAAATAAAATATTTCCATGGCCACTGATCAGCCTTAGGGAAGACATTCAGTTACAACAAAAATTTGAAGTAAAGTAAAATTAATTAAAACGAAAAGTGAAATTACGGCAGGGTAGAGACACTTTTAGTGCAGGTTATGAAAACGGAAGATCCTGAAATCGTTTTAAGCTCTTCCAGCGACACAGTTGAGGTTTCCGCTATTCTGGGACTTACTGGTGCCCGATTTTTCGGGACACACTCTTGGTCTCATATTGAGGGGTTGAAGTGTCTATGGTAAAGGTAAAGCAAACCCATTACAGGTCTGGACAGGCCCTGAGGTTTCTAGGAAGGTGAGGCTCCCAGATTTCAAGACAATCTTCACATGAAAGTGGTGAGGTTGGCAGCCCTAGACACCGGTACTCGTTTCTGTTAGAGGCTGAGTCGATCCCGGGGCGGAAGGATAATATCAATGAAAAATTCCAGTGACACCATCGGGAATCGAACCCGCGACCTTCAGACTTGTAACACGTTGTCTCAACCAATCGCGTTACGGCGTGCCCCGAAGTTTCTACGAAGAATCGAAATTTCGGTCCTCGGTGATGAGGTCACTAGATTATGAAGAAATGTCGCCCAGTGACGCAGGGTCAGGTTTTCGAGAACAGATTGCTGTGGGTGCAGCAACAAGGGCTGCCGTCGGCTGCGTGACAAGGTGTTCCTTAAATATGATTTTCGTAAAATAATTTGACAACTGTTAAATAAAAGGGTACGAAGCGAGAGGCATAGGCATGTAGAACGCATGGAATAAACAGGAAATGCTTACACTTTCTCTCAGAAAACCTCAATAACGTGTTTCACTTAAAAAAAAAAACACAGGCCTAGGAGTAAGGACGATTTTCGGATGGATATGAAAGGGAGGAATTTTAAAGGGTTTGGACCGGATTTATCCGAATAAATGAAGAATAAAATCCAACTAGATGTCACTTATTTCTTAATAATGCTATGTTAGGCTCAACATGTTTCGGGCACCATTATGCCCATCACCAAGAGCTCACGACGATAGCGTTGGTTAACACATAGGCCGTCTAGTTCTCGAGTTGCTACTGGTTGGAAGTTAAATGCAGGCAGGAAGGATGAGTCCGGACACTCACCCATCCTGCCTGCACTTAACTTCCAACCAGCAGCCACTCGAGAACCAGACGGCCAAGGTGTTAACCAATGCTATCGTCGTGAGCTCCTGATGATGGGCATAGTGGTGCCCGAAACATGTTGAGCCTAACATAAGCATAATAAAGCAATAAGTGGCATCTAGTTGGATTTTTTTCTTTATTTATCAAGATGATGCAGGTCCAATACACATCAAATATGGATTTATCCGAACTAGACCAGGGACATGCAACTGGGTTTTTTTTGCACCCGTTCATGAACCATCGGGTTCAATAAAATTCGGGAAATTTCTAGAGCAGTTCAGCTACTATTAGATTCTTAAGAAAGTCCAAACCCAGGATTTTTTTTCCTATCGATGGTGGCGTAGCCTACATTCAGATGTGTACTTATTAATGAGTTACAATCTGACACATTTGTGACGCCTGTTGTCAGCTGTGCAGTCATCTTCCTGCTTTTACGCAGGTACAGTACTGACGATGAAGGGAGATGGTCAATACACGAACAGCGCAGCCCAGTGGATTATAACTTTATTACGTCAACTCCTCAACGTAAAGACTTCCACATAAACAAGTTAAATTAATTTTACTTCTTGTTCTGATATTGGAAGTGTGAGATATTGCAAGTGCCCGCTAATGAACCGTCGTCAATATGTTTATCAAATGCGGGCTGCAGATGCAACAGTGACGTGACATGGCATAAACGATATGAAGCGTAAATTAATATCTGGAGTTTTGCATGTGCGACTTGAGTTCCAAAGGCGATAAGGACAATAAAAGACGCACAGGCAACGAAAAAGACGCAAAATTGAGCTTACATCTGAGCACGGCGAACGTAAATGGATATCCCGGTGGTTGCAACAGGCTGTCTTACATACTTTAGTTGTCTGATTGCTGGCTAGAAGTCAGTAACCGGAAGGTCCTGCGACCGGCCACCTCGGCATGGTTTTTTATTGGTTTCCCTGTGTCTATAAGGGAATACTGAAAAGTTTCCCAAGACTCCAAGTTGCTACTGCATCCTTCTCATGTAGCCCTTCCGACTTAAATTTCTTAGATCCTTACTTCAAATATATGTTATCTTTATTTCATATTTATGTACATGCATAATAACCACTGCCACCGGGTAACAGCCCATTTGCAGTCAAATATAACTATATGCGATGTATTTACCGTGTCCAGGGTCACGATGAAAGGGACACTTGCAGCTTAGACACTAAGAACTGGTCTTTCTGTTGCCAAAAAATTTCCCGTTTAAACTTTTACCGCCAAGTTGTTACATTATGTACCACCGGGTTAAATATTTAAAAAAGAATTTTTTTTAACGCGGAGTTGTGTTTATGTGTTTAGTTCGGTTTGCAAAAGGAACAGCGATTATTTCCTTATACAGCACTAACTGATTGGTGTTTATGATTGAGATGGTGTGTGTTTACTGCGCGGTGCGAACAGATTTTAAAATATACTTTACGTTAATTTTAGTCTCTATGGCCTTGGCATGGCTCAGGGGTCAGTTGCCGGCCTGTCATCGCGGAGGCCGTGTTTCGGTCCATACGAGATTTGCAGAGGACAATGTGGAACAGAGCCTTTTTTTCTTCCTCCGATTATTCCGATTTTCCATGCCAATATCATTCCCACAACACTCCACACTGATCTTTATGTACATGTTGCTCTTACCAGACAGAAAAACCGGCGAAACCTGGGAAACTTCCCCACTCCCCCCCCCCCCCCCCCCCCCCAAAAAAATGTTATTTTGAAATCGCGGAGCAATGGGCAGCAATTTACTGTCACTTTTCCTGCACAGAATGAATAAGATCATGCCATATTAAGTATATCTGATTTAGTTGTGGCGGTTAATTTGTTAACAACACAATTCAGCTCTTCTTCAGATGCAGTTCTTGGTACCTGTGAAATCTGACAAACCGCTGCTGACCCAATGTCTAAACATTATCTTCTATGACGTAAGCTTTACAACCGAATATTGTTTGATAAGCCGACGAACAAATATTCAGCTTTTGTAGAACTGAAAGGTTCACTGCTGTGTTTAAAATATCCTGCTACTGATCGCTACCGTGAGAGTCCAAGCGCTATCTTAAGATTGTTCACTGCGGTGTCTGAGCAGATGCCGTGTTGTGGGATGTATCGTGTAGTGTGGTGATCTTTCTTTGACGTTTAAGCCGAGCATTCCTCCTGAACGTCTGTAAATTTCTAACAAACTATAGGACGTCGCGTCACAAAAGAAGGTAATCGAAGATGAAGCCAGCACACATTGCCACAATCCGTCATTCATGGTAGATTTATTGTTACTCTTTTTCCATCTACAGCTAGCTGAGTTAAAGTTCTCCTTGTCCAAGTCATGAAGGCGTATAGAGGGAAGAGAAGTATAGCTCCACTCCTTAACCTTGGAAATAGATGCATGTCAGCCGTCGCTTTACCTCGGGAAAGGACATCTTTATCAGTTGAATGGGAGGCAAGGCGGGCCAGTGACAGCCCAAATTTTACACCGATACAAAAAAGGGCGACATTACAGTTTTGTGGACTGACCTCAAATGCCTAACCCCCAAGTTTACGGTAATTACGGTGATAAATGACATAATAATAATGATAATAATGCGATTTTTTATAGGATGTAGGAAGCTGAATACTCTTAACGTGTTGTTGCACAGTAACATAGGAGAAACCTATTTTATCTGTGTGATAAGACCAGTCGTTACGTACTCATCAGAGACCTGGACATTAACAGCAAAAGATGAAAACAACCTACGCATTTTTTAAAGACAAACACTAAGGAAAATATTTGGTCCTGTCAATATTGGCAATGTATGGAGAATACGAAACTACACGGAGACTGATAAATTAATAGAAGGTGCAGATATAGTGAGATACATCAAGGCGCAAAGAATAAAATGGCTGGGGCATATTCAAAGAACGGACCAAGCAAGACCAATTAGGAAACTACTAGATTGGAAGCCTATGGGAATTAGACCAGTAGGAAGATCAAGACATGATCTCCAGGAGGTGGGTTGTGGGTATGTGGACTGGATTGGGCTGGTCCAGGATAGAGACAGGTGGCGGAGGCTTGTGAGTGCGTTAATGAACCTTCGGGTTCCGTGAAATGCGGGGAATTTCTTGACTAGCTGCAAACCAGTTAGCTTCTCAAGAAGGACTCTGCACCATGGAGTAAGTAAGTAAGTAAGGAAGATCAAGACAACGATGGCAAGTGGATGTTATGGAAGATCTAAAAAAGCTGAAAGTTAAAAACTGGAAGGAAATGGCTAAGGACAGAAGAACTGGGAGAGACTTGGCTGAGAAGCCAAGAACCCCCAACGGGCTGTAGTGCCAAATGGTGATGATGATGATGAGACGATGATGATGATTTTATCTATGTGGAGTTGATGGTTTGTTACATAAATACAATAGTATTTTAACAATTTAATACCGAGAATTGCTCGCATTGAATAAGCTCGTAAATTCCGCTAGGGTGTAAATTTGTGAAGTGACGGTAGAGTACAAGAATGTATCGTTCTGGGATTCGGTCTTGTGACTTTGGAATGAGGAACTACTGTTGGCTGCGTGCGACGAGTGTAGTCATATGTAATGTCTCCACTCCTTTTGCATGACGTCTCAATGGGAGTGTAGTAACCACCAATGAGAACAAATTATAGTCGTCGTGGCATCCAATGACAGTGAGATGGGCGGGGCATGCCAGAGAACATGGTAGAAGGGGAAAGCAGATCATGGAACACATTTGAGAAGCTAGCGACAACAAGTTGTGTGTGTGAGAAGTGTGTCCACAATTGGCATTGTCGTGTGGAGTAGTGTGACAATAATTAGCTTAGTTTTCATAGTAGTGTGTTCTCATTACTGGTGGTGTGAGACATTTCGATCGGTGGTGATTGTTGAGTGGTTAAAAGGTAGGGGCTTCATAATAATCTTCCTAAGTCTGGGAGATCCTGTCTGTTTAAATGCACCGCAAACAGAAAATTTTTCTCGTGTCTGTTGCGGTCCATATATTGTCATATATTTCAACAAACCTCTCTGACAGAAAAGGTCGCTCCAAAAACATAAAGAGTTCTGTTTTTAGTCCCATTTGTGTTCGATTTAGTCCTACTGTTGCTAGGACCGTGCTGTATATAGTTCGGAGACAAATCTGCTATTTTTTTGTGGCCTACTAGTGTTAATTTGTGAACAAAGGAACGCAGCAACCGATTCCGTAGTAAGAGGGAGACAATATAAATAGCTGGCAATGAAGTTTATATGATACATTAACTGTGTAGTAGGTCAGAAGTGCGAGTTCGCGCTCTGCTGCATATGTCACTTTTGCACGGAACAGTAGAAACGAAAATCCATTGTGAACTGTTTCATTGCTTTGACGCTATGTCGATATTATCCAACACCAAATTGTATAGTTGTAAATTTCTTATGTGTGTTAGTATTAGAAACTACTTCAACATGTAACATTCACGTATCTAAATGCACAAACTACATCACTCCACACCCCCAATCAAAATGTAGGCATAAATAATAAAGTAGGCATTTGGTAGACAGGAAGATGAAAAGTAACCATTTATGAATAGGTTGTTTTTAACGATCAGAAAAAAGGCTTCCGCAATCAGTTAAAAAATTATTAGGCTTTAGGATTTATGTTTAAAATGTAAACATTTAAATAGGCCTACCAGTATGAAAAAAAATCTAGGCTATAATTTTGTCTGGTCTTTTATAGGGGTGTGTAAAGAAACTGTTGTATTGAGGAAATATTGGGGGTGTTTTATAACAAGGGGATGGAAAATAAGGCGCGGTGAAACGTTGCATTACTTTTCACTAAATATTACCCGGGTGACATAATCGAGAACGGATAGGCAGAAAATATAGCACAAATGAAACATTATTTATATATGTATATATAATTTTAGCGGAAGAAGTAGGCAAAGGATTTGACTTTGTTTGGCCATTATGAACTTCTTGAGCAGGTATCTGATCCATGGAGCTGTGAGATAAAATATGTCATTAATTAAAATGAATTCGAAAAATTCTAGTCCTACGTATGGCGACTGTGACAACCCAAATGATATTTGTTTTCGTGAGGAAGGAAATACTGAATGTTGTTTATAGCGGCAATACGGCGCTTCTAAATGTCATCGTCACTTGAGTGTCCACTTTCTCCGTCAGCCGCCTTGCAACTGGCGAGCGCGTTTGGTGCTATTCCATAGCCAGCCAGCTGAAACATATGCCTACTCTACATACTTCGAAATTAATAATTATTTTTATCTTTTCACGTGAATAACGTTTGCCTGATATATAATTAATTGTGTACCTCTTTACACGGATATGTGTGTTTATTCAAAGTTTCCTGTCAATCAGTGATGCAACTTTACATTGAAACAGACATTTTTTTCGAAATGATAATTTCTTTTTCCCGTGCCCCTTCCACATTTATGACGGTATTATTTCAACTAAAGATAAAGCAGTTTCACTCCGCAGTCCGTCTTACGACAGATCAACAGCCTGTGCCACTCGAGCTGTCCACAGACAGCGGTCTAGTTTTCCACAGTTCTAGTTCACGGTCTAGTTCTCCACAGAGAGGGGTCTAGTTTTCCACAGTTCTAGTTCACGTTCTAGTTCTCCACAGACAGCGGTCTAGTTTTCCACAGTTCTAGTTCACGGTCTAGTTCTCCACAGAGAGGGGTCTAGTTTTCCACAGTTCTAGTTCACGGTCTAGTTCTCCACAGACAGCGGTCTAGTTTTCCACAGTTCTAGTTCACGGTCTAGTTCTCCACAGAGAGCGGTCTAGTTCTCACTCTTTCAACTTCCACTATCCTGTCCTTTCCTGAAGATAATCCAGTAGCTGCTTACGTCTTCTACCTCATCTTTCTGTCCTTTTTATCCTTCCTTCTGTCTTCCTCCAATGACGTGTTTTAGAGTAGAGTTCCCACGCAAAATGTGACAAATCCAGTTAACCTTTTTTCTTTTTTACTGTGTGTGTGTGTCACTGTAAGATCTGTAATACTTCGTCATTTTTCTTACGAATGGCCCAACTGAGCTTCTCCAACATTCTCCAGCACCACATTTCAAAAACAACGCGCATAACCAGTCTATTTCAGACTTCGTAAAGAGTGTGTTGCATACTGCTGTCCGCCCGTCATTGAAGTCCGAACTCTCAGTTAAATGACACATCATGTGGACAAGACTGCACAGTCAGTTCCTCATGGCAAAAACGCGAGGGTCCGGCAGAAGAGACGTGGATAGATGCTGCATGTAATTCCTTAAGTCAGGATGCGTCGCCGAGGGATTATCACCCGTTCCCAGCGCTGAAACAAAATCTTGGCGAACACAAATTTAAAACAGCAGCAATTTTGAAATGGCTGTAATTCAGTGTGAGAAAAGAGAGGGCACATACTGTTATTGACAGGAAACAGAAAATGGGCACATACTGGTATTGACAGGAAACAGAAAATGGGCACATACTGGTATTGACAGGAAACAGAAAATGGGCACATACTGGTATTGACAGGAAACAGAAAATTGGCACATACTAGTATTGACAGGAAACAGAAAATGGGCACATACTGGTATTGACAGGAAACAGAAAATGGGCAAATACTGGTATTGACAGGAAACAGAAAATGGGCACATACTGGTATTGACAGGAAAGGGAAAATGGGCACATACTGGTATTGACAGGAAACAGAAAATTGGCACATACTAGTATTGACAGGAAACAGAAAATGGGCTCATACTGGTATTGACAGGAAAAAGAAAATGGGCACATACTGGTATTGACAGGAAAGGGGAAATGGGCACATACTGGTATTGCCAGGAAACAGAAAATATCTCACGGTGAGATAAATGCTACAAGTGTGGCGGGGAGTATGTGGAAAAGTAGCGGTATGACAGCGCGATTACATTTGAACGCAAAAAGAAAATTAGGCATAGAACTGTAACCTCTAACCCTTATCCCGCTAACGTGGAAAATATGGTGAACTCCTAACAATGCCAGCAGATGGCAGATGGGATTTAACTCGGCATTTAAAGGGTTAATACATTGAAAAAGGGAACGAAAAACACAAAACCTCAGTTTTAAATTTCTAAACCTAGGATATATTCGTTTCTGAAGTATTTGTCATATAAGGACGACAAATTAAGGTCGAAACATTTTACAATTTATACGTAATGATTTTTGGGTCGGATGGACCCCCCTCCCCCTTGTGTCAATACAAATATTTGAAAAGTACTATAAGATGCACACATTGAAGACAGTCCTTATTAAATGTGAATAAAATTCCATTATGTACGCCTTCCAAACTTATTTTCTGACCGTATCTAGTATTTAGCAATACTTGATACTCCTATAAATCAATCAGCTCTATGAACCCCAAAATTCATCCGAATAGCATTTACAAATTTGTTCCCTACGTTACAGAAAACGCACTGTCTCCGTTACAAAGAGCAAATTTTTAGAGCTTTCTAGGGAAACGATCTGTATAGATTTTGACGTTTTGCTGACCGTGCATCTCAGTATATTTATCTCGGTATTTAACCAACTTGATACACAAAATTTGTTTCACAATAAGTTTTATTTCATGCCTCTATAGGGTAATGTGGTGGTACCAGAGGCTGTGTTATACAATTTTGACCTCCTGATGATGAGCAGATGTGCTCGAAACATGTAGAGGCATGAAATAAAACTTATTGTGAAGCAAATTTTGTGCATCAAGTTGGTTAAATACTGAGATAAAATGATCGGTATAGAGTCTCAAAACTATCTTATACCAACACATGAATACAACCAGCGGGCTAAGTGTGGGCAGATTTCACGTATAGCAGACAATGTGCTTTAAAGTACTAAGTTAGACACAAACTTTTTCCCTACTCAGACATTGCAAAAATCAAGAAATTTTACTGAAAACAAGCAGAGATTTAAATGAAAATATTGACGGATGAAAAAACTGGCCTTATCAACTTGCTATGTGACAAAAGTGCATTACCTACTGCAATGGAACACATGCACTGTAGACTGTGCAGCCAGAAATGACGGTTGTCTTAAGATTTTTCCCGCTTCGTCGTCCTCTGCCTGTTGGCGGAGCAAATGTACTGAGAAATTTTAAACACAAATCAGTTTTTCCACCCAGAAGGGAACTTTTTTTGTCCCATTTTAATGGGAATTCAATCTATTTGGTTATATTATGAACTGAACTGGTGATGGGATATAATTCATCCTCCAAAGGTGACCAGCCACGCGCAGACGTACCCATAATAATAATAATGGCTTCATAAATTATTTTCTTTTGTAGGCTTCTTTTGTCAAAGGTCCCTAACTGTCCTTCCGAAAACAAATGTAATAAGATTGTGTAGGTATCATCAGCAGATATGGGCATTCTGAACTGGACCATAACTTAGGCACTAAGATTCTGATTTCTCACCACGGGTCCTGAGAGTATGTGAGATTTGTGATAAAAGATCAGACACTGGATGAGGATTCCTTCAGAGCTTCTTCTGCTTCCCCATGTGCATGGCTACACTACCGTTTTTCCGTACGCACTGTCACCACCGACTCTAACATGCGACAGTTCTGAGAAGGCAGGTTTTTGCGGTATTAAAGTTGGCGCTCACCCGCGGTTATACAAAAACGAAGTTACATTTTTATGGATAAAGGATTTTTAGGCTCAATGCATTATCATTACATTTATTTAATAAGAGATATTTTTACGGAAATCTCTTAAGGTAAAAAAAAGAGTTACACAAAAAAACAAAATAAATTCGGTTAACAACTTCAAGGATACCCCAGAAGTCAAAACCAAATTTCGTGCGAAATATTCGTAATCGGATATTTTGAATGACAGGTGATTAGGCAGACTAGCAGACAGACAGACAGACAAGCTATGACTTACATCTATAAAAACGTTCAAGATGCACAATTAGCGCAGTGACGAAAGGCACAATTATGAAAGACATCGCAAATAGGCACTTGCTACACACTTGCTAGACACTTGCTAGACACTTGCTAGACACTTGCTAGGCACTTGCTAGACACTTGCTAGGCACTTGCTAGACACTTGCTAGGCACTTGCTAGACACTACAAACTACAGGCCTATAACTTTATATCCTTCATTTATTATAAATTTTAACTTAACACAATATGGATTGATTGATGTTTTGCTGACCGTTCTGCAACTCAGTATATTTATCTCAGTATTTAACCAACTTGATGCACAAATTTTGTGCATCAAGTTGTTTAAATACTGAGATAAACAATATGCATTGATTGAGCATTCACCACAAACCTATGTATTATTCCTGAAGACGCTACATGCACTGATGCCAAAGCATATTAGAGGCCCCGACTCCAAAATATTTGCATATCATCATCTGTTCCGCATTATTTTTGTCCTTCTGACAATTCTGACTCACTACACGTTACTATAATACTTCATAATCACGTTATATTTGTCGCTAATATTTTCGTGTTATGTATTTCTAATATTCCTCCCATCCTCATAACACTCTTTTGCTGGCTGTCTTTGTGTCCTGCCTCCGTTTTGCCAATCGTCATTCTGTTAGGTTAAGTAAGCCCATAATTTATGTAAGTTTAAAGTTTTGTTGACCGTGCATCGTGACATATCATGACATATTCGTACAATATGAACCGACAGGATGCATTATTTCCTTTCAAATTATTTCAATAATAATCCTCTACATACTCAATTATTACACCAACCACTGCACATATATAAAATTTATAAAATTTACACATTAAAACATTAAAAACGCTCCGACATGTTTCGGTCCTAAGACCATCATCAGGGAGCTATATATTCCT
>Ga0123352_10017184_pt1 | contig 11536 bp, 7 predicted proteins | sample TergutLab28metaG_FD_89700 | JGI IMG/M metagenome (GOLD analysis project Ga0123352, IMG submission 89700) | Labiotermes labralis P1 segment gut microbial communities from Petit-Saut dam, French Guiana - Lab288 P1 | ecosystem: Host-associated > Arthropoda: Insects > Digestive system > Gut ...
TGTTTTGTGTTTTGTGTGGGTATCACAATATGCTGATTTGTGTTTTGTGTGGGTATCACAATGTGCTGTTTTGTGTGGGTATCACAATGTGCTGTTTTGTGTGGGTATCACAATGTGCTGTTTTGTGTGTGTATCACAATGTGCTGTTGCATGTACAGACTATACTATAGCACAATGATGGATGAATAAATTAGTGTGGAGCAATGGTGGAATGATACTGCCAGGGGAAAACTGAAGTACTGGCAGAAAAACATTATACAGTGTGGGTGGTAGATGGATGAATGAATGTGGAGCAATGGTGGAATGGTACTGACAGGGGAAAACTGAAGTGTTGGGAGAAAAACATTATACAGTGTGGGTGGTAGATGGATGAATGAATGTGGAGCAATGGTGGATTGATACTGAAAGGGGAAACCTTAAGTACTGGGAGAAAAACATTATACAGCATGGGTGGTAGATGGATGGATGAGTATGGAGCAGTGGTGGAATGATACTGACAGAGGAAAACTGAAGTACTGGGAGAAAAACATTATACAGTGTGGGTGGTAGATGGATGAATGAGTATGGGGGAATGGTACTGACAGGGGAAATCTGAAGTACTGGGAGAAAAACATTATACAGCGTGGGTGGTAGATGGATGAATGAGTATGGGGGAATGGTGGAATGATACCAAGAGCAAACAACCAAAGGACTGGGAGTAGAGCCTCTCCTAGTGTCACTATTTTCCACAAACTCCACGCTGAATGGCGAGGATCAAACCTGGACCTCCAAGCTGAGAGGCCAGCAACCAACTGTCTGAGCCATGGCACAACCTTTAACCATTCCTATCAGCTTGCAACATGATACACTGCCTCTCCAAGTCTGTGGTTATAACTGGCCAAGTTCTTGCAAGTTACCTGTCACTGACCCACCCCCTGCCCTGTATCACTTCACCATCTACCAACACATAATTCCATCATCCTGAAAAAAGGAGGCTATATTTTTGTCTACAATGTTGGGGTCAACCCAAAATCACACATCAAGTTAGAGAACTTTTAATGTCACAGTCCAGTCAGGATCATTCCACCTTCTAAGAGGGCAGTGTGGCTTGAAATTCTGGGACTGACTATCATGGCAGTGGCATCTCATGGTTCTCCCCAGTCCCCCCAAGTGGCCGCTGGAATTGTACCACAAATATGGAAACCACTGCTTCCTTCCAAGTGTCTTCTCATTTACTACTCACTAATCATCCTCTCATTTGACACTCAAATCTGCTGACAATATAAATAAACCTTCAATGATGCTTGGGTTTCAATTGCAACCACTGCACACGATGCAGGAACGTATTCTCCAGCTTTAGGTTTCTGTGACCGTGCATCGTGAGCAAATTGTGAAGAGAGAGAGAAAACCAACAAGATGCAACAATCAGATGTTTATTGTATGCGCTGTAGGGTGCGAGCACTGTGAAGGTTCGAACAGTAACCTTCACAGTGCTCACACCCTACAACGCAGCGCCCCACAACCGCTACCAACCACATCCAACAGGACCAGCGCAGCACACCACATGCAGTAACACACAGTCTTTGTTCTCCTCAAGATGGGCATAATGACGCCTGAAACATGTTGAGACAGTGTTGATAATAAACATCTGATTGTTGCATCTTGTTGGTTTTCTCTCTCTCTTCACAGTATTCTCCACCATACACTCACACATTAAAATGCACTAGAGGCCAACACTGGAAGGTTAAACAAACCACAACACATTAACTGACAGTACGTTATCCGCACGTACGTGGTATCCGTGGCCACAGTGTTCACATTCCGCTCCAACTTGAGGGCCACGAGGCAACGTAAATTTGACCTGGTTGGGCTTCTCCCCATACTGATGAGTCACTCCGAGAGGCTGCAGTGTGATGGTCTCACACCCGGTACACTGAAACACGTGTGCCAACTTGCTGCAACACACACAAGAAAGGAAGCTGTCCAGCCCTAATAGTCATTTGGTACATATTTAAACAATATACATTACTAACTTAAGCAATGAAATATAGCTACCTTCATTATGTACCGATGTTTAGATCAACAAATTCCACCAGAACTGATACCTGTTCAGCTAGATAGGAAATTTATTGAATCTTATGAAATCAGAACCTCCATTACTACACTCACAAGTGCCAGCCACTGATCTCTAATCCTGTATCAGATGAATCCAATCAACATCTTCACATTATTAATGCCTTGAAATTCATTTTCATATTATCTTCCCATCTATGCCTAGGTCTCACAGGTAGTGTGCCTTTGGGTTTTGCAACCAGAAGTGGCCATCCATCTCACATACACTACATGCTCCGCCCATCTCACATACAATACACGCACCACCCATCTCGCATACACTACATGCTCCACCCATCTCGCATCCACTACACGCTCCACCCATCTCACATCCACTACACGCTCCACCCTTCTCGCATACACTACACGCTCCACCCATCTCGCATACACTACACACTCCACCCATCTCACATACACTACATGCTCCACCCATCTCACCCTCAGCCAAATAACCCTGCTTCTGATCTACCCTGTACAGTACAAATCATGCAGCTCCTCACTATACATTCTTCTCCAGCCTCGTCCTCCTGTCAGCCACATTGCTACAGAAACCCGCACATGTGGGTTGCTAAACACAATCAACAGAACTGAACAATATGTCCGAAACACGGAACAGCACTTTGTAACAAGTTTTTGTGCATCAAGCTGGTTAATTACTAAGATTATATTATGCAGTTGGCATGATATAAGGTGCCATGTCCTTTGTTTACGTGCAGTTTGAAGCCTGAATTTACCGTCATTTTGAGCAATAACCTCACGAGGATTCAAGTCTTTTGCCCTTGAAGATTAAGAATGTTGCTGGTAACTAAAGAAAAATGTAAAATTGCTTAGTGAATCGTGAATCAAGTACTGTATCATAAGATTTTTATTAGTGATATACTGATTTAAGATTCTGTCTATGTGCAATATGTAAATACTCTTGAATTGTTTTTAAGTTCTGTCTAGGTACATTAGGGGACCGCAGTAGCACAGTGGTTAAGGTTCTGTGCTACAAATCGGAAGGTCGATCCCAGCTCGTGTCAGTGGATTATTCATTGACATAAAATCCTTCCAATCACACTATGGCCCTGGGGTCGACTCAGCCTCTAACAGAAATGAGTACCAGAATATTTCCTGGGGGTAAAGGCAGCTGGTGCGTAAGGCTGACAACCATGCCACCATCCTGTGGCGTTGTCACAAAATCTGGGAACCTTAATTTCCTGGAAACCCCTGGGCCCCTCCAGGCCTGTAATGGGACTGCTTTACCTTTTACCTAGGTACATTATGTATGTATTCACTGAATGTATATTCTGAACTGATCACATTTCTTTGTATAAACTTGATTTGTCTTACTTATGTATCATAGTCACAAATCATTATTATATGTATCTTATTGTCGAGACTCATATTGTACTGTGCCTGTTGTTATCTATATCTATACCCACTCCAGTGGATCTCTGGAATACCAAATATATGATGATGATAATGATTATGCAACTCCATGTTGCCTAGTAACTGCTCCCTGAGGTTTCTAAGGATTGTGTTGCCTCCATGTGCAAGGTCAATCAGTCCAGTCCTCATTCACCATCATGGACCGATTGCCCTCAAACACAGAGCAACACGGCATCACATCCCCAAACACTCAACTCCCCCATCAACGCTGCTGTCAGAAACTGAAATCTTACACTACCTGGTAGTTCTCTTGCACATGGCTGGGCCACTGAATATTCTGACAAACACACGCACATAGAAGTCAGCACTGATAGACAGGAGTGGTACGATGTAGCGACCGTAGCGGTTGGCGTGCGACTCCACACACTGCAGCACTATCCTCAGTGCCTGGAAAATGAGGCAGTTTATCATATATAACACAATTACACCAGAGTTTCCCAAAGGGGGTGCTGTGAACCCCCTAAGGGCCCCCAACCAAATAATAATTCTCTTTTATTCCTAGAAAGGCACACTACATCATAAGCGAACAGTCCAATTCAAAAGCACTTCATAGCTACCATTAACCACTCCGCTCAGCAGATCAGCCACAACTGACACGCAGCTTAAGTACAAACAACCAACGTCACTGTCCAGTAATGACAGCCATTTAAATTCTCATCACCTTCAGAAGACAGCAGGCATTTAATTCCAGCACAAAAATGGTGCAGCTCATGAGTCATCATATTTTGATATTTCTGGAGGAAGAACCAGGGAAATGGAGGGGTACTCGGTGGCGTAGCTGGGTGACGCACTGCGCTACAAACCAGAAGGTCGCATGTTCAATTCCCAATGGTGTCACTAGAATTTTTCGCTGACATAATCCTTCCGGCCGCACTATAGCCCTGGGGTCGACTCAGCCTCTAACAGAAATGAGTACCAGGAATATATTCTGGGGGGTAAAGGCGGCCGGTGCATAGGGCTGACCTGACCACCTTCATGTGCCGACTGTCTTGAAATCTGGGAGCCTCAAACTCCTGGAATCCTCTGGGCCTTTCCAGGCCTGTACAGGGATTGCTTTACCTTTTGTTTAACCAGGGAACTGGAGAAAAGTGAACGATGCTGAGCTTCACAATGGGCAGGGCACGTGGCATGCACGAGAAAAGTAATTGTGTTATGGTGGAGGAACCTGAAGGAAAGACACTGCTGGGAAGAACTACACATAGATGGGAAAATAATATTAAAATGGATGGGATGGCATGAACTGGATTCATCTGGCTCAGGAGAGTGCAAAGTGGCGGGTTCTTGTGAACCGGGATTTGTAACAAAAGGTTGGGAATTTCTCAACTAGCTGAGAAACTAGTAGCAGCTTATCAAGAAAGTCTCTACTCTATGCAGCGTTCATTAATAAAATTACATTGTAAGTTATTTTCATAGCTGAACGCTTCATGACATTTTAGTTGATACTATGTAGACTGAGACAGATGTGGAGCTGCTACACTACATGTCAGTAACCGCTACACTACATGTCAGTAACCGCTACACTACATGTCAGTAACCGCTACACTACATGTCAGTAACAGCTACACTACATTCAGTAACCGCTACACTACATGTCAGTAACCACTACACTACATGTCAGTAACCGCTACACTACATGTCAGTAACCGCTACACTACATGTCAGTAACTGTGTCTAAGTGGCATGCATTAAAAAAGCATAGAAACTGTTACAGTGACATACGACTTGATACAGCTACTGTGTTTTGTTGATAAGGCTCACAGTTTTCTTGACAACAACAACAACAATTCACTCCAAAATTCTGTACGCATTATGTTAATACCGTCTACTGAAATACTGAATAAAAATTAAATTTGCAGGAAAATAATATAGAGACAGACAGAGGTGGGATAAATGTCACACAGAAGGAAGAATGCAGGAGCACCTTTCAGGCAAGGAAGATGGAGAAAATGAGTTTGGAATGACAGGGATAGGAGGAGAGGCTCGGTTGATAGTCTACATAAAGTGGATATGTAAAAGAAATGGAATATGGAGATACATTTATAACTGGTGGGGAGGAGGTTTGTGAAAAACAGCATGGAACATCATGGGACGTGTTATTCCAAGTTCACCTTAGAACAAGCACGAACGGTTTCCCAGAATCCCAAGAACATTTCACAGGATGTCACTGTTGAACAGGCCATTACCACCCTCAGTATAGAGGCAATATGATAATCGCATGCTGGACTTAACCGTGTCATGACACGAACGGCCCGTCTGTCTTACTGATATACTAACGCTACAGAATGAAGTCACACAGAACAAACCCGTCTACAAGTACCTTCTGCCGCTACGTTTCCCCTCCAGCACATATCTCCTACTGTGTTTATATGGATGTTGGTAAATATAGCGTTTGTTTGTGACCAATGCAGGGAGAGTGATTGACATTGGTCAAAGAATGAGTCGGAGGGAAATAGAACAGTAGGCAGAGAGTGAGATGACTCAAGCATCACGAGCATCACCATGCAGGGGACTTGCATGCTTTCAGAGCAGCTCAGCCGCATGTCCATCGAACCAGCCACTTGAGTTCACTGCATTTTTACGAAGCTCATATTTGTGTTACGGAAGGTCATTATTTTATCTGATAACTGCAAGTTGCCACTTCCTCTCAGCTAATTTCCTGTACTAATGCAGCCCAATCGGTTGACCGTCCACACACCTGGCACAGCCCAGTTGGAAGTGACAGCAGTTCGCAGACAAAATCATGATCTTTTATTTCTGGTTAAGCTGTATTTACTTGCTGCCATTCCATGCACTGCACAAACCCACAATGCAAATAAGCATGGCCACACACCATCTCATGGCAGCACTTGACGCGCAGCGACACAGCTCCATATTTTGAGTAGCAAGTCTCAGGACAGTTCCCTGCCAGTACAGCCATGTCAGTGCACGTTACCAGCAGAAGACCGCCGTCACTCACGCACTGCACAGCTGCGTCTAGAAATGGTGATGGACATCCGTACGGATCAAGATCCACAGCACTGAATCTGTCACTAGGTCGCCGGTGCCGGTACATGACCATCCTGCAAAAACATACAGATAAACCACACAATTAACCCACAGTGCGTACTTGTAACAACACTGTGAACTGGTAATGAGATATTGGACAGCTCTTCTTTTAGACAGACATTTACTATAACCCTGCAAGGCGCAGACTACTTGCAGCAAACAGATCTGTACAGGCACTCAAGTGGCAACACAGAACGGTCCTGTTTAACGCCTGTTACTTTGAAAACCGCAGTGTCAACTAACACGATACAGAATGCAGCTTTTTCCACCATAAGGATTTATCACAACAGTGAATATGCTTTTCTGAACATTCACAGCCTGTACCCTACCTCATTATTATATGGTTATGTATGGCCGTTTATTGTGTTATCAACATTCTCACTTCTCAGCTTTGGCTGGGAAATATTCACCTATCCTGGGATGCAGCAATCAACAGGATTAGGCTCGGTGGTCTTATTTGTAGTTTAAAAAGCTTCTTACAATTGAACATGTGCCAAGAATTACAGATTTTTGCAGCTGTATATATGTATTGGGGTGCAGGTTAAGTGTTGGTAGACTTCGTGATAGTGACTTTGGAATTACTCCCGTAGATGATATTACTATCGGGATCACTTGTGCTGCCTTTTGCTTCCACATGGCACATATTTCATTTATTATTATTATTATTATTATTATTATTATTATACACTGCACACATAATATAAACAAATACAAATGAACACATTATAAATAAAATAAACATTTGAAACGCTCTGTTCCAGTTTACCAAACCTGATGTGTGTCCAAAAGAGTTACTTATTAGCAATAATGAAGACATCTTTGAATCTTCTGAAATTATGAATGCACCATGACAAACAAAGTTTCCTCCAGGCACTGTTATCACACCTTTCTGCCACATCTTCCCATATCCCAGTAACATTACTGATAAAGTGTGCTCGAAAGCCACAATGCAACTGTAAAGCAAACTGAATACAGCAAACCCCCCAACGTTCACGAGGGAAATGTTTCTGTAAACACATATGTGAATTCTGCACGTACAGATGTTTACTAGAATCTTGATGTATGTACCCGTCTTCTTCTTCTTCTTCTTCGTCAGTAGGGCCCGTGGCTAATGCCACAGATGTACTGCAGCTTAGTAGGCTTATTGTACTCACCCTATCCCCCACCCACCTGTTTGGATGTTCCCACGTTCACCGCCAGGTACCCCCACGTCCACAACAACGTGAGAGATCCTAGTAGCGAAAGGTGGAACTATATGGGTGAGAATTAACCGGTAATTATGCCTGAAATTGCGACTTCCAAGTCAATTTTAGGGATCTTTTACATGCCGCATATCTGCGACATGGGACCCACAGCTTTACTTCCCTTTCGAAGGAAGGCATGCTGAGGATTTTTTTTTGCCCTGAAAAATCCTGACAGCTTCAGCCGGGTCTGAACCCGCGAACTTGGGTAATTAAAGGCAGCACGCTACCCCTAGACCACCAAAGCCGCGCACTGTGCATAATTTAATATTCTGACCAACTAATGCACAATATATCAGGAGACATTACTGTTAATATACTGCACATTTGTTGGTCTTAATAAAAAAACAAAAATTTACTAGAATGTCGACCTTCGATAAAGAAAAAGAAGTGATGGGTCGCGGATTGGTAAAACACAGGGAGTGAACAGTCAGTCTGAATTGTCTGTCAACTGGTCAAATGTGGGTCTGACATTTTTGCTGTTTTCTGCAAGGCAGCTTGTTGCCCAGCCAATGAAATTTTGTACAGTGGTGCCCAGTTTTATGAGTGTCATTATGGCAGGTTGTTTGTTCCTTACGCATACAGCTATGCACCAAGCAGAAAGCACCAGTTGGTGGTGAGATTCAGATGGGTGTACGTAACAGGAATGCGCGTGCATTTTGTGTATGTCGTGATACTGGCAATCTTTTCTGAAATATTTGGCATGAGATGTCACGGATTAGCATGTCAGATGATGCTGATGGTGTCTGCAGTGTTCCCAATTGTCGTCAACAAACTGTAGAAAAAACTTCAGGGACTACTTTGAAGGTTGTTAAGAGTTTTCATGAGTACTGGAAGTTATGCCATGTTCCATATTCACTCTGAATGGCATAATAAAAGAACAAACCTATGATTCAAAGGAAGTGTCGCTCACGTGCTTCCTACCAGTGCCTTCTGTATACATAACGCCATCTTATGGTAACATACACAAATAAACACTACATGCTTTTGAACAAGCATATTCCATTCCAAGCACTGCAAAATTTTTAGAAAAAAAAAAACAGATTCCATGACTTATGCAGCAACCATCATATTTTCAAATAAAACCAACATAACTCACACAGCATCATCATGACTTGTTGTGACGAGGTGCTCCACGCCATTGTGTGTGACGTTAGATCGAATACTGGACACCGCAACGTCCGATAAATCGTTGGCTATGATCTCCCTTACTCCCGGCACCTCCTTGGCATACCGGATACTGCGAAGGCCAGACGCTGATAAAGCCTCTAATATTGTCAGACCGTCCTGAAACAAAACACTACAGTGTAGTAACAAGGACTCCATCATTCAGAATTTGGGCTGCCTGGGACCAAGCGTCAGCCCACAGACTAGCTGTCAAAACAACACTTCCAGTGGCTTGTCACGAGTCCATCTACTCAAACGATCAGATTTTGTGTTATGCCGTAATGTTCGTGCAATCTGCTGCAGCAACGGAATGGGTCTGGGATCCACTGTCCCAGCCACACTACCAGACTCAAAAAGAGACACACTGGACTGCATATACATCTAAGCCAGGAATGTTAAATTCAGGTTCATGTATGTTCATATTCTAACACAACTACTGACAATACAAATGTGAATTTTTTGTACCAACAGATGACACTAGTTTGTCTGCTTTCTGCTGGGTAATGTCCTGGCATCTGAGTTCTATATGCCAACGTTTTGGAACATTCTGTCTGTTCCATCTTCATAGGCAGGTAGGTATGAAGAATGACTGGGGTTGAGAATTTTCAGGTATTTATATGGGAAAAGGTTTGGCTCTAAAATAGCATATAGGTTTCAGATGCCAGGGAATTACCCAGAAGAAAGCATACAACATTCAGAACATGGCAAAAATTTGAAATCAAGATCACCATATTGATGTCAATCAGATGAATGTTTAACTCCTCACAAATACTACATTCAACAGAACATTTGAGGGTGAGGGGCAATTTTTTAATGTATTTCTGTTTGAATTTTTAAGTACTACTGCAACACCAGCGGGCCAGGTAGCTCAGCTGGTATGGTGACTGGCTACGGGCTTCATAGTCCGAGGATCGAATCCCGGTGGGGGCCAGATTTTCTGCACCTGTCCAGACTAGCTCTGGGCCCACCCAGCCTCCTGTACAATGGGTACCGGGTCCTTTCCGGGGGTAAAGAGTGGCCGAGGCGTGACACTGACCCCTCACCCCTTCTAGTGCCATGGTCAAGAAAGAGTAGAGCAATACCTCAACTCCCCCTATGGGCTGTACAGCCTGTACAGAGCCTCAGTGCTGTACAAGGGTGCACTTTAACTGTTTTTCACCTTTATTTTAACACCTGCTTATACCTACACAGCTATCCTAAATCTTCACTGTTGGCTGCTGCAGTGCCGTCAGTAACAGTCACAACTGCGACATTCCGTCCTATCTATGTACTGAACGTGACAATAACGGCGCCCAAGGCAGAGAAAATGCAGAACTGAGAAAAATTTTATTTCAGATTTAATATGATGACAGAACATAGCTTTAGATAACTAATTGTTAACATTTATTCAGATTTTAATAAAATAAATGCCAATTCACACACTAAACAACAGGCAGTTCATGTATGCTAAACACATAAAAAAAATTTTGAGCACCTCCAGAAGAATGTCTCCCCCCTTACAATCCCCTATTCCCAAACAATAAGGTTTATAAAAGATGACGGTCGCTTCCACATACACAATCATGTTAACAATCTCCATTACATTATTCATCCCAACTCGCCCCACTCACCATTGTGTCTCTGCTCTTACCGTTCTCTGCATGTCATCTGGGTGCAATACCAACATATGCATTCACAGCCACTTTACCAAAGGCAAAATTTACTGCTGCGTTCACTGGCTAACACATCTGTGTTCAAACTGCACACCAAAATCGACAATCCTGACCGCAGATTCTCAGACCTTCCCTCAGGCCCTCCAGCCATATCCTGAATAAAACCTCAAATCAGTGTGTGAGTGTACCTATACATGTCCTTCCTGACTCATAATTCACTAAACTTTAAGTCCCTTATTAACAGTGCTGTCAATTACTAAGAACAGTCAGCATCAGTAATAGATGATGAATGAGTATGGAGCAATGATGCAATGGTACTGACTGGGGACACCTGAGGGTGCTGCAGAACACCTTACCAACAGCCGCTTGGTCACTACAGACTTTACATGCACAGGCCTGCACTGAACCTGAGACTCGGTCACGAGAGCAGAGCCACTGACTGCCTCAGCCACATTATGGCCAAATTCTGTATCATCCTGCCTCTGACTGCCTCAGCCACATTACGGACAAATTCTGTAATCATCCTGCCTCTGACTGCCTCAGCCACATTATGGCCAAATTCTGTATCATCCTGCCTCTGACTACCTCAGCCACATTATAGACAAATTCTGTAATCATCCTGCCTCTGACTACCTCAGCCACGTTATAGACAAATTCTGTAATCATCCTGCCTCTGACTACCTCAGCCACATTATAGACAAATTCTGTAATCATCCTACCTCTGACTGCCTCAGCCACATTATAGACAAATTCTGTAATCATCCTGCCTCTGACTACCTCAGCCACGTTATAGACAAATTCTGTAATCTGTAATCATCCTACCTCTGACTGCCTCAGCCACATTATAGACAAATTCTGTAATCATCCTACCTCTGACTGCCTCAGCCACATTATGGACAAATTCTGTAA